>Ga0209666_1003510_pt1 | contig 11379 bp, 4 predicted proteins | sample SaaInlV_125m_DNA_FD_184679 | JGI IMG/M metagenome (GOLD analysis project Ga0209666, IMG submission 184679) | Marine microbial communities from expanding oxygen minimum zones in the Saanich Inlet - Saanich Inlet SI037_S3LV_10m_DNA (SPAdes)... | ecosystem: Environmental > Aquatic > Marine >...
ATCGCGCGACACGCGCGAGATCCGAACCCCTGCACCGTCGCGCAAGCGGCGGCTTTTTCGCTCTGCGCGACCTTTCGCGTCGTAAAAGGATGCAGTCGATCGGGGCGCTTCCCGGAATTTTTTTTTTCTCACCTTGTACTCCCCTCCCCTCTTGCATCTCCGCAGTCGCCTCGATCTGCGGCATCGCCGGAGAATTCTCCGGTACCGACTACGATTACGGTGTGAACGCCTTGGCGGCCACCGCTGAGCTCGCGAACGGCCTCAACCACGCGTACATGCTCATCTCCGCGTTCCTCGTGTTCTTCATGCAGGCGGGCTTCGCCATGCTCTGCGCGGGCTCCGTGCGATCCAAAAACGTGATGAACATCCTCATCAAGAACGTGCTCGACGCCTGCGTCGGGTGCATGGCCTTCTACTTCTTCGGCTGGGGCGTCGCGTACGGCGTGGACGACGACGGCAAGGCCTCGTCGGTGATCGGCGCCGGCTCCTTCTTCCTCGCCAAGAACAAGGCGAACGGCGGTTTCTCGGACTGGAAGGGGTTCCTGTTCCAGTGGGCCTTCGCCGCCGCCGCGGCGACCATCACCTCCGGCGCCATGGCGGAGCGCACGCAGTTCGCCGCGTACCTCGGCTACTCCTTCCTGCTCACCGCGTTCGTCTACCCCGTCGTCGTGCACTGGGTGTGGGACAGCAACGGCTGGATGTCCGCCTGGGGCGGCGACGACAGCAACGCGCTCTCCGTGATTGACTTCGCGGGCTCCGGCGTCGTGCACATGACTGGCGGCGTCGCCGGCCTCATGGGCGCCATCATGGTCGGACCCCGCACCGGCCGCTTCGGCCCCGACGGCAAGCCCGTGCCCATGCCCGGTCACAACGCCGCGCTCGTCGTTCTCGGCACCTTCATCCTCTGGGTCGGCTGGTACGGCTTCAACCCCGGCTCGCAGCTGGCCATCGCCGACGGCGTCTCCGCCTTGGTCACCGCTCGCGTCGCCGTCATCACCACCCTCGCCGCCGCCGCCGGCGGCGTCACCGCCATGATCCTGCACTACTCGCTGTACAAGGTCTGGGACCTCATCGCCGTGTGCAACGGTGTCCTCGCCGGCCTCGTGTCCATCACCGCGGGCTGCCCCGTCATCGAGCCCTACGCCGCCGTCATCGCCGGCGCGGGTGGCGCCGTCATCCTCTGGGCCACCGGCAAGCTCCTGCTCAAGCTCAAGATCGACGATCCCCTCGAGGCGTTCGCCGTGCACGGCGCCTGCGGCGCGTGGGCGGTGATCTTCGTCGGCCTCTTCGCCACCGAGGGCTACGTCGCGCAGGCGTACGGCGCCCCCTGGGGCTCCAAGCCCGAGTACGGCATCTTCTACGGCGGCTCCGGCGCGCTCCTCGGCAACCAGATCCTGGAGGTGTTCATGATCTTCGTCTGGGTCGGCGTCACCATGGGCGGCTTCTTCTTCTCCATGAAGGTTGCGGGCCTGCTCCGCTCCTCCCCCGAGGAGGAGGCGCTCGGCCTCGACGAGTCCAAGCACGGCGGCTCCGCGTACAACATGGAGAAGGTCTAAAGGAACCTCTTCCCGTGATAGCTTTCTCGAGGAAAATTCGCACGAGTGTAGACCAGACTGGTTCCTCGCCTCGCCCCGAATAAAGCCGCGAATGATGAAACATTTTTAATGCAAGATGATGAACTCACTGTATACCATGACACACGAGCACGCGCACGGGGCGTTTTTACCTCTACATCTATCGCGAACGTGTCACAACACGTCAGTCACGCGTCCACCACGTACACGCGGTCCCCCACTCGGAACCCGGCGTCGACCATCGCGGCGCGCAGCGCGCCGCTCGCGGCGCCCGCGCCCATCGCCTTCGCCGCCGCGCCCGGCGCGCCGGAGAGCGACGCCGCGAACGTCTCGCTTTTCCCTTTCTCAGTCGAGTCCTTCTCGCCGGAAGACTCGCACGCCACCTCCACAGCGACGCCGTCGTCCACGGACGAGAGCGTTTGGTCACGGAAGACGGAAGACGAATCGTCGCGAAGCGCCTTGCGGTTCCGCGAACCGAGCGCCGGCTCCGTCGTCCGGGTTCGCCCCGGGTTTAGGCTCGCCGACGTCTTCGCGGCGGCGCCCACCCGCACCGTCCCGCGATCCGCCGGACACGCCTCGGGCGCGGTTTTCTTCAAGTACGCCGCGATGACGTCCGCGAGCGCGGCGCGCTCGAGGTCGCCGAACGAGACGGGCGCGACGTCCGAGAGGCCGAGCGTCGCCAGGACGACGCGAGCCATCTCGCTCGTCTCGGAGTCCGAGTCGGAGTCGCGCGCGGCGCCGCGACTTTTTCGCGCGCGCCGTCGGTTCCCCTTCTCCGACGGCGGCGGAGACGCCGGGTCGAAATCGGAGAGGCTCCACTCTTCGTCGTCGTCGGCGGCGTCGGCGTCGCGTTCGGCGTCGTCGTCCTTCTCCTCGACGGTCTCGTCCTCGTCGTCGGCGGCGTCGGCGTCGCGTTCGACGTCGTCGCCCGCCTCCGCGACGTCCTCGTAGTCGTCGTGCCACTCCGCCAGGAGATCCTCCGCGTCGTCCGACGCTTCGGGCGCGTCGTCGCGCGTCCAGGAAGAAGACGCGCCGTTCTGCTTCGCGGAGGACGTCTCTGCAGAGTGTCTCTTCGCGGAGGACGTCTCTGCAGAGTGTCTCTTCGCGGAGGACGTCTCTTCAGAGTGTCTCTTCGCGGAGGACGTCTCTGCAGAGTGTCTCTTCGCGGAGGACGTCTCTGCAGAGTGTCTCTTCGCGGAGGACGTCTCTGCAGAGTGTCTCTTCGAAGGAAGCGACTCCTCCTCCTCGGTGGACTCTTCCTCCTCCTCCTCCTCGGTGGACTCCTCCTCTTCCTCCTCCTCTTCCTCCTCCTCTTCCTCCTCCTCCTCCTCCTCAATAAACGCATCCTCTTCCTGCTCCTCCTGCTCCACCTCGTCGAGCAGACTCTCCGCCTCGGCGTCGAGCGCGTCGTCAGCGACGCGCTTCAGTTTCTTCTCGGACCGCCGGACCCGCTCCCCCGCCTCCTTCGCCTCGGAGGACGCCCTCCGCAGCTCTGTCTCCGAGCGCTCGGCCTTGTCCTCGCGCGACCGCACGACGGCTGCCGCGTCGTCAATCTTCGCGTCCAGCTCGCTTTGCTCGCGCGTCGCCTCCTCCAGGTCCTCTCGCGCGTCAAGAACGAGGGTCTCAGCCTCGGCGGCGCGCGCCTCGATGCGCGCGCGCTCGCGCTCCGCCACACCCGCCTCGGCGTTCACGTCCTCGGCGGTGGCGACGCGGTCGGCGAGGATGCGCTCCAGACGCGCCGCCTCCTTCTCCGACATCGCCACCTCGCTCTCGTGCCTCTCGCGCAGCTCCAGCAGGTGCGCCAGCTCCTCCTCCGCCGCCGACTCAAGCCGAGTCGCCGCCGCAGCCGCGCGCACAGCCTCGCTCTTCTCCTCGAGCGCCTCCTCCCTTCGCCGCTCCGCCTCCGCCTCCGCCTCGCGCGCCTCGTCGATCTTCGCCTGCGCGTCGGAGAGCTCGCGCTCCACCTCGTGCTCAATCTCGCCGCGCACAGCCTCGGCGCTCGCGCGCTCGCGGCTGATCTTCGCCTCGGCGCGCTTCTTGACGTCGTCCACCTCGCGCTTGGCCAACCGTGCGACTTTGTCCGGGATCGCCGCCTCAGCCTCCTTCGCCGCCGTGACGGCGGCGGCGGACCGAGCGCTCTCTGCCTTGATCGCGTCGCGCGCGGCTTGAATCTCCTCCATCGCGCGACCGGACTCGTTCCGAAGCAAAGCCTCAGCCGCGCTCGCCTCGGCGCGCGCCGCGACCAAATCGTTCCGCGCGTCTCTTGCGTCTCGAAGAGCCTTGGCGGTCGCCTTCTTCGCCTCGGCGGCTTCCTTCTTCGCCTTCGCCTCAGCAGTCTCAGCCGCGCGAACCTCGCGACGCGCCTCCTCCGTCGCCGCCTCGGCGGCGTCCGCGGCGCGCTCGGTGGCGGCGCGGCCAGCCTCCTCCGCCGCCTCCGCCGCCGCCTGCGCCATCTCGAGCTTGTTCGCCATGTCCCCCGCCCACGCGACCGTCTCGCGCGTCGCGGCGTCGTCCGAGCGGTACGCGTACCCCGCCGGCGCGACGGGAACGGGAACGGGAACGACCCGCTGAGGCGAATTCGCCGGCTGCGCGAAAAGAGACGACGCGTCGACTCCCGCGGGAAACGAACCGGGAACCGCTCCGAGGTAGGGATCGAACGAGTTATCGCCCGTGTACCAGTCCCCGAGGGACGAAGGCTCCCTCTTCTCGTCTTTCGCGGCGGTTTTTTTTCGCCGCGACTTAGTCGCGGGCTGAGGCTCGGCGTCCCCCAGCGCGGGCTGAGGCATCGACGCGATCGTATCGGCGGTTTCCGCGGCGGGAACCTCCGCGAACGCCCCGAGCAGCGCCAGAGTCTTCAAACGCGAACTCCGCGGCTCGGGCTCGCCGTTCGCGGCGGCGGCGCTCTTCCCCTCGCCGCGCTCGTCCACGACGGCGGCCATCACACGCAGGATCGCCGCGCGCAGCGACGTCAGCGCGGCGTCGGCGTCGCCGGAAACCTCCGCGTCGCGGTCCGCCGCCACGCGCAGCGCCGCGCGCTTCTCCTCCAGGTCGTCCCGCAGCGACGCCAGCTCCGTCGCGCCTTTTTCTTTTCGGTCTCCGCTCGCCTTCGCGGTCTTCTTCGCCTCCGCCGCGAGCGTCTCGAGCGTCTCGAGCACGTCCAGCGCCTCGCGCGCCCTCTCGCGCGACTCGGCGAAACGAGCGGCGATCTTCTCCTCCCACAGACGCACGGTCTCGACGCCCGCGCGCACGTCGGTAAAATCGCGCGCGCCGCCGCCGCTGGAACCTCCGGACGCGCGAAGCACCTCGTCCAGCTCGGTCATCTTCTCCGTGTGCCCGCGAAGGCGCGCCGCCGCGCGGCGCGTCCACTGCGCGTCGACGTCCATGTCCTCCGCGAACGACGACGCCGCGCGCGACGCGAGGGAAACGCGAAACGCGAGGTCGCCGAGCGAGGGCGTCGCGTCCGGAGACGCGGCGTCGGCGGACTTTATTTTTCTCGCGGCGGCGTCGGCGTTCGCCACGCGCTCGCTCCGCTTCGTCCACCCTCGTCGCGTCGTATCCTCGACGTCCACAAACGCCTCCTTCGAAAGCACCGTTGGGTCGAGCGACGTTTGTGCCAACCGCCTCAGCACATCCTCGTTCTGCTCACGGAGCGCCGCGACGCCCCGCTCGACGGACAAAAGACGGGACGCGCCGTTCGCGCCGACGACGTCGTTCGCCACCGTCTTCGCGTCGCGCACTCGGCCGCTGAGCGCGGCGACGCCGCCCGTGAGCCCGCGCGAGCCCCCCCTTGTGGCCGCGGCGTAGGCCACCAGGACGACCACCGCCACGGTCATCAGCGTCAGCGCGAACGACGTGCTTTTCGTGACGGACCAGCTCGACGACGACGACGCGCCGGATCCGTTTCGTCGCGTCCGAGACGAAGACGCGCCCTCCTCGTCTCCGTCGGCGTCGCCCAGGGGGAGTCCCTCGAGGTGTTTCCGCATGCGCCGCTGCTCGCGCGTCACGCCCTCCCTGAAGACCTCGTTCGCGCGGCGCTCGCTGCGCAGATCCGCCTGCAGCGTGCTCGCCGTGCGCGCGAGCGCATCCACGGCGACCGCCACATCAGTTCCGCCGTACGAAGCCGCCTCGCCGCCCATGCACGCCGCGAGCAACCCGCGGCGCGGCCCGCGACCGCCGCGTCCTGCGCGCGCGGAGAAGGATGAGGAGAGGAGGGTCAGGGCGCGGGTCGAGGGAGGCGGAGGGGCGAAGGCGGTCGCGATCCGAGGAGGAGGCGTCGTCTCTTCCGATGAGGTGACCCGCGCAAAAATGAACGAGCGGGCGACTCGAGCGGGGTCCCGGGATCGGCTCGTCCGCGAGCGTCGCGTCTCGACGGCTTCGGGACCCGAGTGAATGCGCGCGAGCGGGGCTCCACGTACCGTCGGACATGGCGTCGGCGTCCAGGCGCGCCTGCGCTGTGCCGCCTCGAGCGAGCTCGAGCGGTTGCTTTCAACACCCTCGCAAACCGGGGTGTTCATTTTTCATAATTCGACATGTGCGATTGAGTCTCGAAATAAAATTCAGAGCACAAAATTTGCAATATCAAGACTGATTACTCACTGACGGGCCGGGCCTTTCACTGCACTCGCCCGGCGAATCGCGTCCGACTCGGCGACTCGCTCCGTCGCTCGCGTGAAACTCGTTGAGATGACTCTAACGGTGGCGACGAGCTCGTCGCTCCGACACTCCCGCGGGAGCCGGAGCGCGCGCCAGAAGGGCGGCGCCGGCTGAACGCTCGCGGCGACACCCGGGTGGTCGTCCCGTGCGTCCCGCGCTCTCCTTCTCCTCGTCGCTGGAGCAGAGGACCGCGGTCACCATGGTGGAAATATCGTCCGTCGTGCCAAGCTGGACTCCGCTCGCGCGGAAAGGCACGCGGGGTTTTCCGCCGCGAGTCACGGTGCGTCTCGGACGCGCGCACGCGGCGACGTCGCGAACGCGCGTCGCGCGTCCGGACCGGAGCGGGCTCGAGACCCCGCGCGCTCGAACCACCCCCGGGCTCCGGTCGGGACGCGCGACGAGACCGAGAAGATCGAGTCGGCAACGGTTTTTCGTGTGTGTCTTTTTCTTTGAAAAAGCGCACCTCGGCATCCGACGCGACGTCCGAAAGCGTTCGCGTCTTTCCAAAGAGCGCGAAAAAAACGCGCCTTTGACGCTCGCGACGCTCGCGACGCTCGAACCCAAAACCGTTCGCGCGCTGAGCCGTGACCCACCCACCCCCCACATACGTATACCACGCAACGCGCAGACTCGCGCGACCGCGCGCCAGACAACCAAATCGCGGTCGTTCCAAGTCGCGTCGTCGCGATCGTTCGCGAACCTCGCCGGCGAAAAACGCGAAGACGAAAAAACGCGCGGCGAAAGAGACTCGTCTCGGCCCGGCGCGTCGCGGCTGTTCGACGAGGCGCGGGCGAAGGGAACGAGCCAGAACCCGAGTCATACCCACGCGAAAGCGAAAACACATGCGGTCGCGACGCACGCGCCAGTCGCGCTCGCCTCCACGAACGTCGTCCCGGCGGCGGCGGCGGCGGCGGCGGCGGCGGGTGTGTTTCTTCTCCGGCGGAAAAAAAAATGGGCGAACGCGGATCCGTCTTCAGATTTGTCTTCATCGCCGCTCGTCCCCGCGGCGACGGCGAGCGGCGAGGCGGCGTGGATTGACCCGAAGGCATCGCCCGCGCCGCGGCTGGACATCGCCGGGGACGCGTTCTCTTCGTTCGCCGCGGGGGAGCAAAAAACCGCGCGCGTTGAAAAAACCACGTCGCTCGAGGCGGAGCTGGCGGATCTCGAGCTGGACCTCGCGGCGTTCGAGGCGGCGCTCAAGTCGGGTGGCAAGGCGCTCAGGCGCGCGACTTCGGCGACTTCCGCGCCGGATAAAGGCACCGAAACGACCGGTATTGACCGTGAGCCCGGTGTAATCGCGTCACGAAAAAACGCGACGACGAAGACGACGGATGCGCGCCGGGCCTTTGTCCCCGAGCCAAACGCGACGAAGAAAGACGGTTTCCGCGCGTTTGGCGATCGTCTCGGGTCTCCTTCTTCCTCTTCTCCCGTCGCTTCCCCTTCCGCGTTCGACCTTCCCCCCAGCGCGTCGACGGCGTGGTGGGACGTGGACATCGACGAGCGTTTTTACCGACCGGCGCCCACGCGCAAGATGAAAGACGTTGAACTGCGTGAGGCGGAGCGACGTCGCGAGGCGCGCAAACGGCGCCGAGTCGCGTATTTCAAAACAAACGTTTCCGTAAGAGCCGCGTCGGTGCTCGTCGCGCGCCGCGCGGAGCAAGATTTGCTAACGCGACTCGCGCCTTCCTCGCCTCTGGACGCGCGCGTCTTCGACTCCAGAGTCATCGGTCCGGCGGCGTACGGCGTGGCGCTCGCGGCGCTGTGCAAGGAGCAGAACCTGGGCGACGTGCGCGGCGAAGGCACCTTCTCGGACGTCTACGCCACCGAGCCCGCGACGAACGGTTCGTCGGGGAAACAAAGCTCGAGCACGAAAAAGCTCGGGGACTGGTCCTTCGCGGGCGACGCCGCGCCCGGCTTCGACGCCGAACCGCCGCGCTTCTGCGCGCTTGTTGAGGAGACGACGACGACGGAACGTGGCGAATTAAAAACGTACCGCACCGCGGAAGCCGCGGTGATCAAGTGTTCCGTGCCTTTCCCCGGCGCGGTGAACGGAAGACGCGTGGGCGACGGGTTAAGGGTCGGCGAAACCGAAGCGTTTGTTTTGGCGTCGCTTCCGCCGCACGAAAACGTCGTGGCTCTGTTGGCGGCTTTTTTAAGTGAGGAACGCAACGAGAGCTACTTGCTTCTTAAAGACGCGGGAACGAACCTACACGCCATGCGCGAGCGAGGCGAGGTGAGCCCTAAAGACATCAGAAGGTACGCCCGAGTCGTGTTAAACGCCCTCGCGCACGTGCACAAACACGGCGTCGTGCACCGCGACGTGAAGGGCGGGAACGTGCTGGTGGCGGATACGCCGGGCTATTCTGACTCACCGTCAGACGTACATTCGTTCCCTCGCGCGACGCTGATCGACTTCGGCGTGGCGAGGCATACATCCGTGCCGGACACCGAGCCGGCGAGTCGGTATGGCACGCCGGGGTACCAGGCGCCCGAGCTGCTCATGACCGACATGCGTTTGGCCGAAGAAAACCACGAGCTCTACGCCAAAGTGGACGTCTTCGCGTTGGGGTGCACGCTGTTCTTCCTGTGCGTCGGCAAGGAGCTCTTCGGCGCGACGCCGGGCGACGACGGCGCGGACGAGTTCGGCGCGCGAACCAAGACCAAAGCCAGGGCGCAGCTGGCGCAGGAGATGATGGACGAGACGATGACGAGGTCCACAGACGGAGGGACCGACGGGACGGACGTCGCGTTTGAGACAAACGAGTCGGGCGTCGAGGAGGCGATGGTGGTTCGGCGGCGAAAAAGCGCGAAAGCGCAAAAGCTCTCCGCTTCGGAGCCCGACGCGGCTACGAATTTCGCCGCCGCCGCGCTGGCGCGCGCTCTGGGGCGTGCGGCGGAGCGTGCCGAGCTCGAGTCGCGCGAGACCGAGCAAGAGCTGGACGTGCTGATGCTCAAATCGATGGCGGAGTTCCCGGGGTACGAGCCGAGGACGCCGGAGGAGGTTGCGTTTGTGGAGCGGACGTACGGCGCGCCGGCGCCGCCGGCGGCGCCGGCGCACCGCGAGTCTCTGGCGGCGTTCGTCAACCGCAAGGTGACCCCCAGGCAGCCCCCCGGGTTCGCGTCGCTGATCGGCGCGTGCCTGGCGCGCGACCCCGAGGACAGACCGAGCGCCGCGGAGGCGCTCAACTGGCCGGGCGCGTGGGTCGAGCTCGACGAAGACGCGTAGCGACGTCCTCCTCTTTGCGCGCGAAAGCAGTATAACGTATGTCATACAAGTCGTGTACCTCTACTTCTCTTTCGATCAGAAGTAGTCCGCCTTGAACACGGCTCGGTCGAAGTCCACCTTGTGTTTCTCGCGAGGCGCGGGCGTGATGACGCCGCTCCCGTCCGGTTTCACCGCCACGCGGTCCAGCCGCGGGTGGTACGGCGGCTGCATGACGGCGAGTTGCGCGTCCGACATGCCGTCTATGAACGACGGAGGCCACCCGCCGTTCTCCACAAACCCTCTTCCGTACGCGCTCGTCGCCGGCGAAAACCGGTAAATCAAGTTCCGGCGTTGTTTATCGCCTCGCCAAGGTAACGTGCCGTGCGTCGTGGCCTCGGTGAAAACAACCACCGACCCGGCTTTGATTTTTGGTTGGTACGCGTGTTCCGTCGCGGTTTCTAACCGACGCATAGACGGCGGACATCGAAAGTTGCTCTTGTGACTCCCCCTAATGATCGCGAAACCGCCGTCGTTGTCGTTCACGTCCGTGAGGTGCACGGCGAACGCTAACAGGTTACACCGCATCTTGCCGTGCTTGAAGTCGTACCCTAACGGGTGGTTCCACGACCCGTCGTCCAAAGTGCTTCCGCCGTGGAACTCGAATCCCTCCGCCCCTGGGTCCTGCAGGATGCACAGCGGGTTGTGGTCCAGCCTGTACCCGGGGCCGACCAGGTCGTGCAGATACGGCACGAGCTTGGGGTGGCACAGCACCTCCCGAAACGGCTCGCGATGCGGAGCTTCCCACCCGAGGAAACCCGCGAGGTCCTTGCGACCCGTAACGCCGTCGCCGCGCAGAGGGTCGTCCTTCCCGCCGCGTGTCAAACGAAGTTGACCTTTTCGTTCGTGGATGGCGTCGGCGTGCGCGTCGATGGCGTGGTGGAACCGCTTGAGGTCCTCCGCGCCGAACACGTCCGGGACGACCACGAACCCGTTCGTGTCGAACAGGAACTTGTCCGCGTCGGACATGCCGTCCTTGAACGGGTGCAGCGCCGCCGCGTCGTGGCACGCGCGCCGGGGCGGCAGCGCGCGCGGGGAGGACCAGGGCACCGCGTCGCGGGGGGTGCCCAGCGCGGCCGAGGGCCACCCCGGGCCCGCGGGGAGGTCGCGGCGCGCGGCGGAGACCACGCGGCGCGCCGCCGCGGCGCTCGCGCGCCGCCACATCAAAGCTCGTGCGCGCGGGGCCGAGGCTCGGGGGCGGTTTCCACGGACAAACGGCGAGGCGTGCGCGTGTGTCTCGGAGCGCGCCGGATAAAGCGACGTTTTACTTCGTGGCCCCCGCGTTTCAACAGACGCAAGTGTTGAATCACAAAAACGCGCTCTCCCTCACTCCGCCTTCCCCCTCACTCATCACTCCGTCTTGCTCTTGCGCGCGGGCGCGAGCGCCGCGCAGTTGGCCAACGACACCGCGACACCCAACGCGCCGACGTGGCGTTTCGATAACGGCGTCTTATCCAACAGCGCGAGCGCTAACAGAGCCTGCGCGCCGCTCGTGACCACCGCGCGCATGTGCGCGCGCGCGTGAGCCGCGGCGGCTCTCTGTTTCTCGAGGCGATCTTTTTTCGCCGCTTTTTTATCATCATCATTCTTAGACTTCTTACCGTCGTCGTCTTCTTCGACGTCCTCCTTGAGCGCGGACATCTCGTCCAGCGCCTTCGTCAGGTCACTCGTCTGCGTCAGGACGCTCGCGACGCTCGCGGCGAACCACGACCACAGCGAGAGCTTTTGGAAAAAGTCCCCGCGCGCCTTTGCGTTTTCGGCCGTGAAGATCCCGGCGCTCGCCGCCCACACCACGTGATCGGCGCCGACGTACAGAGCCATGCCCACGGCTTTGACCTGCGACGACACACGCGCGCGGTGGATCCGTCGGGAAGTGCGTTACCCGCGTGG
>Ga0209666_1003512_pt1 | contig 11377 bp, 5 predicted proteins | sample SaaInlV_125m_DNA_FD_184679 | JGI IMG/M metagenome (GOLD analysis project Ga0209666, IMG submission 184679) | Marine microbial communities from expanding oxygen minimum zones in the Saanich Inlet - Saanich Inlet SI037_S3LV_10m_DNA (SPAdes)... | ecosystem: Environmental > Aquatic > Marine >...
CCCATGGCGCACGCGTTAGACGCCGGCCCTTTATGCGCCGAGTTGGAAGACTTGGCGCTGAGAGAGCTGTTCCCGTCGTCGTACAAATCGCTGGAGAAGTGGTTGCGGGGCGAGGGCCCTAAAGACGACGCCTACCTCGAGCGCGCGCGGGTTTGGGTCGCCGAGGCGCTCTGCGAGGACCCGGGCTTGATGACGCTCGTGGGTGGGCCCGCGGGCATCACAGTGAAAGCGCGGCGCAAGTCTCTGTTCAGCACCATGAAGAAGGTTCTGCGGGACGGCAGAGCGCGCGAGGACGTGCACGACCTCCTCGGAATGCGCGTCATCGTCACGCCGCAGCCGGGGTCGCCCGGGTACGCCGAGCCGGAGTTGGAAACGCATCCGGAACGCTCCGGAAGCGCTTCCGCGGCGGCGGCGGAACGCTCCGCGCTGGCGGCGTGCTACCGCGTGCGCGAGATCACGCACTCTTTGTTCGACACGGTGGAGGGAAGAACGAAGGACTACCTACGAAGGCCGAAGAGCAACGGGTACAGGTCGCTGCACAGCACGCTGCGGCTTCCCGCGGAGTGGGACGCGGAGCTTGCAAACGGGAGCGGCTCCGACGCGCCGGGCCCCGGGACTTCCCTGGGATCGGCGCCCTCCGCTTCGGTTGGTTCGGTCGCGAGCGTTTCGCTCGACGAGAACACTTCCGCCTCGAACGACGCCTCGCGCGTCGTCGAGCGACGCGTCGAGCTTCAGGTGCGGACGGCGGCGATGCATTTCGCCGCCGAATCCGGCGCGGCGAAGCACGCCGCGTACAAAGGCGGCTTTTCCGAGGACCCCGGCGCGGCGGATGCGCTCGCCGAGCTCGTCGCCGCCGCTAACGCCGCCGCCGAGCAGAGGTTTGGCGCGTTTGCGGACTCGCGGATTCGGTTCGGCGCGGACGGAGACGATAAGCGGGACGACAAGAGCTCCACCGTCGATTTGAGAGACGACGCGCTTGACGCGGCGGACGCGTCGGGTCGCGTGTTCGAAATGTTCGACCTGGACGGCGACGGTCGCGTGACGCGGGAAGAGCTGCGCTCGGTGATCGGCGAGGTGTGGCGCGCGCCCGAGACTTCTTTCACGAACGGCGATTCGCGAAACGAGTCGAACTACGTATCCCCGTTCACGTCCACGGACGACGAGGGCGACGCCGCGGACGAGCTGCTGGAGATGCTGGACGCGGACGAGGACGGGACGGTGAGCGCGGAGGAGTTTGCGCGGTTCGCGGCGTCGCTGCGAGCCATCGGGTCTTTGCCCGGCGCCGACGCCGCCACCGCTGCCGCCATCGAGGGGTCCATCGCGTCGAAAGAAAACGCCCTCGCGCTCGACACCGAGGAGCTTCCGGACGCGTTCGCGGAGAGAGACGCTGGAATCAGCGACGATGGAATCTCGCGCGACGCGTCGAACGGGGACGACTTTGAGTCTCCGTTTGGCCAAGACGCGAGCGACGACGACGACGACGACGACGAAGCGTACAAACGCGACGAGCCTTCTCCTTCTCCCGGTTTGGACGCTTTCGACGTCGACGGCGAGCTCGTTGTTTCTCGCGCCTCGCGCGACGACGACGACGACAAAAAGCACGCGGCGGCGATCGAGGACGCGCTCGCCGCGCTCGCCGCCGCCTCCGCCATGGCGCCTCCCCCGCTCCCGCCGGCGCCCCCTCCCCCGCGCGTGCGTCGGGGAGAGGACGCCGCGCGCGACGCCGGTCGCGCGCTGCGCGAAAAGTCCGGCGGAGTCGTGGAGTGGCAGCTCGTGTGGGACTTGACCCGCGCGGGCCGCCCCGAGACGGCGCGCGAGCTGTTTTACCAGCGCACGAGCAAGACACCCAACGAGACGGGTTTGTGGGAGCAGTGGGCGCGGTTCGAACTCATGCAGGGGGACACCGAACGCGCTCGCGGATTGTATCGCGCGGCGCTCCTGCACGCCGAGGGGCGTCCTCGCGCGCGCGCCGAATCTCTGCGCAAGTGGGCGGTGATGGAGTTTGGCGCCGGGGACGCGAACGCCGCGGACGGGCTCTTCGAGCGCGCGCTTCGCGTGCTGGACGAAGCCGAGCGAGCCGCACGCGGAGCGGAGGAGGAGAACGAAGGGAACGACGACGCGAAGCTTTCGTCTTCTTCGGCTTTTTCCGAAATATCGGAGGAGTCGTCGGCGTCCTCGCTGCGTCGCGCGCAAGCCGTGGTTTTGTCGTCGTGGGCGCAGGCGGTGAGCCGCGCGGGCGACGCCGAGACGGCGCGCGTGTACCTGGCGCGCGCCATCGCGTGCGACCCTCTTAACTTCAAGGCGAAGCACGCGCTCGCCAGGCTGGAGGAGCTGAGAGGCGAGCGCGACGACGCCAAAGATCTGTATCGCGAGATTCTTTTGACGCAACCGGGCGAAGCGCACGCGAGCGTCGCGCTCGCGCGTCTGCTCGCGGATGCGTTCGGGGACGTCGACGGCGCCCGCGAGGCGTACGTCGCCGCCGCGCGCGCGCACCCGGAAAACCACAAGGTGCTTCAGAGCTGGGCGGTGATGGAGGCCAAGAAGGGATGCGAGATTCTCGGCGAAAACTTGGGCAAAGAAAAAGGCGCCGCGGAGGACGAAAAGGTCAACTTTAACTTTCTCGCCGGCCTCGCCGTGGCGCGCCCGCTGTTCCAGCGCGCGGCGCACGTCGCGCCGTGGTCGACGCCGGTGTGGTGCGCGTGGGCGGAGGCTGAGTTCCGCGCCACCGGCAACGCCGCGGCCGCTCGCGAGCTGTACAGCAAAGGCCTGGACGCCGAGCCCACCAACGTGGCGTGCCTGCGGGGCATAGCCGAGGTGGAGCTCGCCGCCGGGCGAGTCACGCAGGCGCGAGACTACCTCGAGCGCGCGCTCGACCTCGAGCCGAAAAACCGCCGGTGCGTGTCTTTGCTCGCGAAGCTGGAGGACGCGAGCGGGAACAAAGCCCGCGCCGCGCGGTACTTCAACGTCGCGCGCGATTTGCTCAAGGAGCAGAGGAGACGAGAGGCTGAGGAGAAAAAGAGCGGGCGCGTCAAGTTGACGGGCGGGTCGAGGGGCGTCTGGGCGCCGGCGGAGGCGGCGTCGGCGGCACGCGGTGTCGCCGCGCTCAACGCGCAAAAGGGCGCGTCGTACCGCCGCGCCGACGCTGAGGGCGGCGAAGCCGGCGGCGGGAGGTCCGCGTTCCGCGCCGTGCTGGCGGCGGCGCGCGGCGAGGCGGCCGCCGCGCGCAGGGACAAGGGCGGATCGATGGTCGCGCGGAGACGCTCGGCGTGGCGCAGGCGCGAGCGCGAGTCGACTGTCGATGACACGACGCTCTCGGAGAAGAAGACTTCCGGCGGTGGCGCCATCGGGTCTTCCCTGGACGGCATCGGGAGCTCTTTGGACGTCGCCATCGGCTCATCCTTGGACGGCATCGGGAGCTCTTTGGACGACGACGGGCGCGCGGCGAGCGCCAAATACGCGCGCCGACCGAACCCGATCGATTCGGAGGGGTATGACATGGACGCCGAGTTTGACGCCGCGGCGCGCGAACGCGCGTGGGTCTCGTTCGCGAGTGGCGACGAGGACTCCGTCGACGGCACCGTCGACAGCGTGGACGACGACTTGAGGCGGTACACCGGCGAGGGCCGCGGGTGACGATTGGGACTCGAGACGGAAAGAAAAACAAAACCGGTTTTTTTAAGAGACGCGTTCTTATCCGGCGCGCGACGGAGTCGGTATACGAAGGCGTGTGATACAAGTAATAGATGGTGATATAAAGCGATACTACCCATACAGTGTATAATACGCGCGACGATACGTCGTCCTCCCTCGTCGGCTCGCGGTGCTCACATCAATACCGCGAGAAGTTTTCCGTGTACATGTCCTCCCGGTCCTCGCCTCGATTGCCGCCGCCGACGTTCCCGTCGCCCTCCGCGGAATCCGCCGCCTCCTCGATGGTAGACAGGAGCTGGCTCCCCACGGACGCGCCCACCACGAGCGTAGCGCCGAGCCACCCCGCGGGCCCCCAGCGGTCGCCCATGAAGTGCCACGCGAACAGAGCGCCCCAGAGCGGTTCGGCGGTGTAAATCAACGCGCACGTCGACGCGCTGACGTTTTTCAACGCCAAAAACTCGATCCACAGCGTGAACGACGTCGTCGCTAATCCCATCCACAGCAACGCGGGCCACGGCAGGCCGTTCGCGACGTCGACGGAGTGCGTGACGAAGGTGGATAAATCGGTACCGCCTCGGTACCACATCTCACTTAATTTCCACACACCGCTCTCCGCCGCGACGACGCCGATCTGGAGCGAGATGAACGGGAGCTCCTGGTCCTCGAACAGCCGCGCGTATTTTGACGACGTCAACGTGTGGTACCCGAAGATCACGGCGCTGAGGATGCACACGGCGTCGCCCGCGACGAATTCCGAGCCGTCCCCGCCGGTTAACAGCCCGACGCCCGCGACCGCCACTAAACTCGCCGGCCAGGTGAACCACGGCACCTTCTGACCGGCGAGCGCGGCGAACACGGGGACGGATAAAACGGTAAACGTGCTCGTCAACGCCCCCTTCGCGCTCGTCGTGCCCTCTAATCCGATGATCTGCAGAAAGTACCCCACGGCGAGGATCGTGCCGAGGTGCGTCGCGCCTTTTAACAATTCGACTCTGTTGCTGGACTTGGCACTTTGTACGATGAACGGCACTAAAGGCACAGCCGCGACGGCGAACCGCAGGAACATCTGCGTGAAGTCGTCCACGCCCGCGTCCGCGACTTGCTTGATCACCACCTGGTTCGTACCGAACAAACACGACGCGACGTTCATGAAAAAGACACCCTTGACGAACGGCGAGACGCCGTCGTACAAATCCGAGACGTTCGTCTTCAGAGCGTTCAAACCAAACGCGCTTCGATCCTCTTTCGCGCTTCGAGAAAGACCGTCTTCATTGGACGGACGAACAACTCTGAACGAGGCGTCGTAGTTATCGTCTCTGACGACGCTGGACGGGGAAGAAGCTGTCGTTTTTCGATTCGTCGCGCGCTCCGCGTCAATCTCCGCTCCGCCCTTAAACCCGCGGGTGGAGAGGAGCTCCTTATCGAGGAGCTCCTCGAGTCGCTCCTCCGTGGACGCGACGCTCTGGTCGTCGAGACCGAGTCTGGGCGCTGCCTCGAAGCCGGCGACGGAGCCTCGAGAAAGCCTCGTGTGCGCTTCCAGAGCGTTCCGCGCCGCGAACGACTCGCCGGCGGCGGTTTCGACATCCGCCAGAAGATTCCGAAGCGACCCGTCCAGGTCGAAACCCGTATCGTAACAGTCCGCGCGTTCGACGGCGTCCGCTAAACGCGCGCTGCACGCGCGCGTCTTCGCCTCCGCGAGGTCCAACTCGTTCGTCAATTTAGACAACTCCTTATCGTCGCCATTAGGTATATCAGAAGAACCTCCTTCGAAGAAACCGCCAAACAAAGAGCCTCTTTTATTTTCGCGGCGGCGCCCATCGTCGACGATGAATCGCCCGACGCTTCGCGGCGGCGCTAACCACGCGCGCTCGTCCGCGGTCCAGCAGGCGCTCAGAACGCGCACGGAGACGTTTTCAAAAACGCTTGGGTCGAGTTCCTTGCCTGTTTCTCTGTCGCACACGTACATGGTGTTCAACACGCGTTTCGTGCGTCTGTTCGTCGAGATCGACCCGGAAACCACGGACACGTTTGCTTTAGCGAGAGCCGTGCACAGCGCGCCTAATAAGTTGGCTCGGTCCATCCCTTTGAGCGTCACGGCGGTCAAGCCGGGGGGGGCCCCCACGTTGGTTAAGTTAACCGTGAACGGCTCGCCGCTCGCGTCGCGGTACTCCACGAAACTCGCGTCTTCTTCGTCCAGAGCGCGGAGAAAAACGTCGTCCGACATCCACGCGCGTCGGGCGAATGTGAACCGATCCTCCGGGAAATAAAAAGAAACGCCGTCGCGCGCGAAGACGCCCCCCTTTCTCGACGCACTCGGCGCGACGATTTCGCCGCGCTTTTTCAGTGCTTTTCGAGCGCGGAGCCCGGCGCGAAGCTGCGCGCGCGATAAACGCGCTTGGCGGTCGCCGTAGGACACGCCCGCGGCCACGGAGGACCACGCGGCGTTGCGCACGGATGCCAGGCGGGGGGTCTTGGCGTGCGCGTCGCCCCGCGCGCCCGCGGAGGGAACCAACGCGCCAGTCCCGCTCGACACCGATCGCTCGCGCACGGGCGACGACGCGCGCGATTGATGATTGGCACGACGGTTCGGGGAAGACGCCGATCCGCCGGGCCGCGCGCCGTCATCCTGCGAGGCTCGAGTCACGACGCGTCGGTCCGATCGCGGCCGAGCGGATACCGAGCGCGGCGCGGTCGCGAACCCGGCGTGCATCGCGAGGACCTGCATCGCGGCGCCGCTGGGTGTGCCGGCGGACGCGCCGCGCTCTTGGAGAAAGCGCAGCAAAAATCTCTGGTTGATATTTCGTTCGTGACACCGACGTTCGTGCATCACGGGGACCAATATACTTTCTATGCGCAAACAGTCAGACTCGGATTTCTCGCGACATCGCGTCGCCACTCTCAAGCCGATCTTCCGAAAACACCGGCAAAAACTGCGCTGTCAGGAGAGGTGCTATTTCCCGCGTGCTTCGCTCTCGTAATAATACACTCACTGTCGCGCGAAAGGAACCTCTCCTCGCCTACGCCCTCCCGTCTCCGTACGCGCGCAATTCCCTTCCCTCCCTCGCCGCGACGGGCGTCGCGAACACCTTGCGCAGGGGCTGCGCCAGGAAAAAGCTGTAATACGCGAACCACGTTGTCAACAACGCAAACGCGCCGGCGTATGCGACCAACGCCGGCCAACTTTTCGCGGCGCACGCCGTGGCCAGCGCGCAAAACACCCCCCACGTCTTGACGCACGCCCAGGCGTTCACCCACTTTCCTCGTAGTAACACGAGCACCGCCAGGTGCGTCATGTTCCAGTCCTGCTTCCCGCCGTACGCCCCCACGTTCAAGCAGTGCGCGACGAACTGGTGGCAGTTGTTGCCGAAGAGGTCGTAGTGCTCGTGCTTTGAGAAGAAGGACGAGGCACGCGCCACCGCGGCGTCGTGCGCGGCGACGCCTCGATCGAACGCGGCGTCGGCGGCGGAAGACGCCGCGGCGCTCGACTCGTTCGAGACGTCCTCGCCGTTCGCGAGCCAGCGTTTCGGGTCGAGGCGCCAGTATCGCGCGACGCTCCCGAACCCGAGCGAGCCGCGATGGACGAACTTGGGGCCGAGGAAATCGAGGATCTCGCCGTCCGAGAAGCACACGCCGAGGTGCCCGATGGGGGGGAAAAGGTGCGTGATCACGGGGATGGGGCACCACACCACGCACAGCGGGAAGGACTGGCGCTTCAAATCTATGTCCATCGAGGGCGCGGAGGACGACGCGCGGCCCGCGGCGGACCGCATCGCGACGCGAAGTGATCGTCTCAACAGAAACGCAAACGAATTTTGACGACGACGCGTTCGTCACATTTGACGCCTCCCAATGTCCCAAACGCTGTTCATCGCGACGAAACTCTACCCGCGACTCCGCGCGACGCCCCTCTCCCGGCGTCTCACGGCGACCGCTCCCCCCGGAGACTCATCGTGAGCACGCTCTTCTGCGCGCGACTCCCGCCTCGGCCGTCCTCCGGCGCCGAACGAGGAGCTCCGTCTCCTCGCGCGCGCGCGGGTTCGATCCCCTCCAAACGCGAAGGAACCGGCGCGACGGCTTTTTTTTTGACCACCGCAAACGCGCTCGTGTCCGTTCGCGCCAACTCTTTTGGGCCGGCCAAGCCGCCCAGGCTCCCGAGGCTGCGCGACAGACTCGAGACGCTCGAGACAGACACAGAGTCACTCCGATTCGACTCGCGGACGTCCGCGCCGTCCACCGCCATCGACGCCGAGGAAGGCGACCCCGAACCCAAAAGACCTCCGCGCTCGCGCGAATGAGCGACGCTCGCGTTTTTTTCTTCGCGCGTAAAAGTCGCGGGCCCCCTCGCGAACTCCGCCGCGACGGGGACCCCGCGGCGAGCCACGCACGCGCGCGGTTTCGGCTTCTTCGGTCCGACGTTGACGTCGCGCGAGAGCGACGCGCGGCGCGAAGAAGGCGAAGAAGGCGACGCGCGACCGGCGCGCGACGACGGCGACGACGGCGACGCGTCGCGTCCGCCTCCGCCTCCGCCGCGTTCCAAAAAAGCAGGTTCCTTCGCCTCCGGAGCGGACGTCTTTCGAGACGCGACGCGCGGCGCCGCCGATCCGAAGTGCAGCGTCCCGTTCGCGCCCGGGGAGACCACTCTGCGGCCGGGCGACACACCTCTACCCCGGGCGCCGCCGGCGATGGCGATGCCGCGCCGCCGCGACGGGGAAGACGGCGAAGCGCCGCGCGAAGAAACCACCGAAAAGGTTTTGTCGTCTTCTAAGTCGCGCTCTCGCGAATCCGCGGAATCCGGCGAATCCGGCGACGCCGGCGCGCTCATCGCGCTGTCGCCTCCGGATTCGCCCGCGTGCATACCTCGCATCCCCCCTCTACCAGCCGGCGTTGGACCGCGCACGCGCCCGTCGCGCTCGGACGGCGAAGCCGGAGGCACGGGAAGCGTCGTGTCGAACGCGATGAAGTCGCCGTCGCCGCTCAGCGAGTTTTGTCTTCCATGCGCCGTCGCTGGTTTTTTTTCATTCGCGCGCGTTTCGAGCGCTCGCGGCCTGCGGCGGACCACGAGGGGACTAAACGCGTTCGCCCCCCCGGCAAGTGGCGGGAAACCCGAGGAGGGGGGCTCGGGGGTCAACACGGCGCCGGGTTCGGAACCGCGTTCCGGTGGGTTTTCGTATGTTTTTTGCTCCGTGAGTCGCGCGGAAAGACGCAGTTCCTCCGCTTTTTCGCGTCGTCTCGCGTCGTCGCGAACTCGCTCTTCGAGCGTCCTCGTCGCGCCCTCGAGCACGCCCGTCTCGACGAGCGCCTCGCGCCTGGCCGCGACGCGGCGCTCGAAGTCCGCGACGGAGACGCGCTCAATCTCCAGCGCGGCGTTCTCGCGCTCCACGGAGGAGCTCCGACGTCGGCGGCGCACGAACACTTCGGAGAGATTGAGATTTTCGGCGGAGACGTCGTCGGCGTCTCGCCGGGGGGCGTCCGTCAAACTCGGTTTCGGTTTTTCCCCTCCACTCTCCCGGCGCTCGGGGCTGGCGCCTCGCGCGTCGCGCAAACGACGCAGCGGCTCGAGCTGCGGGAGAGGCTCGGTCTGACACCCCGCGTCCATGCCGAGCGACGCGGCCGCGGCCGCGCCGCGGAACGGGCGCGCGAAGCGCGGCTGCGCGTCGCCCGCGGGCGAGCCCCCCGCGCGCGCGGCGGGCGCGCGACTCGACATCGCCGATGGGCTCTGATGGTACTTTTCCACGAGGTTCGTTCCGTCAACAAGAAGAAGCTCGGCAAGCCGATCGGTGCCCCGGCGCCGCGCGCACGCCCCCCTTTAGACGCGTGTCCGCCCCTTCCCCGGCCCCGAACGCGAATCCGCCGCGACGCCGGGCGACCCTCGCGCCGCCGCGCCCGTGGATGTGCGGAGCCGCTCGCTTCGGGCCCCGAAGGACGTTCCCGAGACGAGTTTACAGACACCTTCTCGCGAGACCGCTCCAGGTGGCGCGCCGTGACTCGCCACGCCCGGGTTTATGACTCGGCGCGACTGTCCGACGCGTTGAGTGTTGAAGAAGCTTGAACAAATCCGGAGTTCCAAACGCAAAGGGCGCTGAAGGTTCGACGGGAAGATTTTTTCCATTCGCTGTGAAAACATCGAGTTTTTCTTTTCGGTTTTTTTCACACAACAACCTTTCGATGAATTACCGGCGGCGTCGGGAAAAGAAAACGGCGTCCAAAGCGGTGGACCCGCGGGTTCTCTCCGCGCGTCTCTGTCACTCACGCACATCCCTGTCACGCGCCGTACCCGAACGATTGCCTGATCCGGTCGAAGATCTGTTCCTTCCAGCCGATCTCGGTGGTGTCCATGACGCTCTCGTTGCCGAACGCGTCGGTTTCCGGCACGTCATCCTGTTTAAGATGGACGAAGCAGTTGCCCGGCTCGGGCTCGCGGAACGTGATGGTCACTAAACTGTGGTGGCCTTCCGCCCAGTTCCGGAACCGCCAACTCTGCACCAGCTTCACGCCCGGCTCGTACTCCAAAATCGTCCCGGTGATGTTCCCGTCGAACATGGAAAACGCCGATCCTTTCTCCGGGCTCACGCGCGCGGGCGAGCGCGAAAAGTGCATCACCCGCCCGGCATCCGTCAGAGCCTCGCAGATATCCAGCGGACGGCAGTAGAAGCGCTCGGTCATCTCGATCGTGTGCTTCGTCTGAGACAGCGGCGCGACTTTGTCCGCCCGAGGCTTCGTACCCGAACGTTCGGTCGTCGCGGTGTCGTCGGCGGATCGATCGTTCGTCGGATCGTCGCTCGCGCCCGCCTTCGTGTCTGGCGGCGCGGCCCCGGCGCCTCCCGGTCCGCCCGCGGCGAGCTCCTTCTCGAACAGCGCGACAGCCTGGAAAAACTTGGGGAACGCGTGCGTTCGAATCGTACGCTTCGCCTTTTCGTCCGCCGCGGCGTTCCCGGAGGCTAAAACGACGCACTCGGGCTCCTCGCCGACGTTTTCATCCGCGATGTAGGGGAAGTGCACGTTGCCGCTGACGTCCACGCCGTCCACGACGCCCTCGTACTTCATCTTCAGCTCGAGCTCGTACCCGCAGATGATCTTGCCCTTCCTGCGGTTGACGTACGCCTCGCCGGTCAGGCTGGTCACGCCCGTCGTCTTGAGGCCGACCACGCCGTCGTCGTCCGGGACCGAGACGCGCAGCAGGTTTCCGAGCCGATCCTTCGACCACGCGAACGCATCCTTCTCCTGCCAGTGCCAGTTGTTGACGTTGGCGCCGTCTTCGCGCTCCTTCACGATCCAGCGCTCGTCGCCCTCGCCGAGCTTCGCCATGGAGGGTCGGTGACCGTCTCCGGCGCGACAGGGCCCGGGCCGCGCGCCACCGAGTGACGCGCCGATCGCACGACGAAAACACGAAGAAACCCGCCGAAAGGAGTGGAAACGTCGGCGGCACCGCTTTTTAGGGGACGCGCCAGCGCCGATCGGCGCCCGCGGCGTTTCAGCGCGCGCCTTTCCGACCCCCCGTTCGCGAATTCTCTTCGCGGAGATCTCGCACAAACTAAGTGGCTTTCGAGTCCGAAACTTCGGTAAACTCGGAGCGCATCGGGCGCACCTTTTCAGATTATCCAGGGCCGCAATCACACTTCGGGCCGCTTTTTGGGGTTTCAGGCGCCTCGCGAAGATAGCTCTCGGTCGCTCCGACACCGCGTCACGCGCCGCCGCAACGCACGCGGACGTGTTTGCTAACCTTCAG
>Ga0209666_1003522_pt1 | contig 11360 bp, 7 predicted proteins | sample SaaInlV_125m_DNA_FD_184679 | JGI IMG/M metagenome (GOLD analysis project Ga0209666, IMG submission 184679) | Marine microbial communities from expanding oxygen minimum zones in the Saanich Inlet - Saanich Inlet SI037_S3LV_10m_DNA (SPAdes)... | ecosystem: Environmental > Aquatic > Marine >...
TTTGCGGGGGACGCGTGCGCGAAGGGAGCCAGTGGCGATGCCGGCACCGACCGAATCGGGTCGCGGGCGCCCCGCGGAGATGCCTCCGCGGCACCCCAACTCGCCCCCCTCCACGAGGGAGGTCCGGATGCTGACCGCGCTGGAGGACAAGGCGGCGACCAAGCACGCGCCTCGGTCGCCGGACCGAGATGTTGGAAGCGACGACGACGAGTCGATGCACTCGGTGGACTCGCACGGCGCGCGCATCGGGCCGTACACGCCCGAGCGCGGCGCGCCGCCCTCGTACGAGCACGTGATGTTGTCCCCCATGCCCACGGAGCCGCCATCCACGCCCCCCAGGCTCGGGCATCACTGCTCGTATAGCGGCGAAGGTGAGCGCGGAAATCGGGTGTTGACGCTTTTTCTCGTGGCGTGTTACATACACCCTTTTGCGATGCGCGCGACGCGTCCGCGCGACCGCCGCCGCGACTCGCCACGCCGATTTCGCCGCCGCTGACGCCCTCTTTGTCTCCGCCACGTTCCCTTCGTCCACAGGCGGCGCCGAGTACGACTCGCTGGGCTTCCCCATCCCCGACTGGCTCTCCCCGCGGTGCGTTCCTGTCCGCAACTCGTCTCGCCTCGTCGGACGAAACAACGCGTTTGGGTGGCGTTTCGCGAAGCGCTGGACGTTCAAACACACCGAAGCGCTGCGTTTTTCCTCGTCTCCGAGAGGCCGCGCCCCGACATCGGCCCTCGACCCGGCTCCGTCCTGACCCTAAACCCTAAACCCTTCCGACGCGCAGATACGAGGAGATCCGCGTCACGTTCCCCGCCGCGCGCGCGAAACAGCTCACCGCGCTCGAGGCGTACAGGGTGCGTCCTCCGTCCTTCCGCGCGCCCGCGCGCGCCGAAACACCCCGATCGTCCAAAGCGAGGCGTCCAATGCCTTTCAGAAAAACCCGACTGACGTTCCACCCGCGTTCGCCACGAAAACCTTTTTTTTGTCGAACGCAGGCTGCCGCTCCCGAGTCCCGCGCTCCCGGCGGCGAGGCTCGCCTTCGTCTGGCGCTGGAGGGCGTGCACCCCCTGCACCGCGGCGACGTGTGGTGCGAGGCGCTCGACGCGGACGGCAAAAGAGACGCGTGCTCGGTGTCTTACGACGCGTACCTGGACCGCGGCGCGTGCGACGAAGCCATGGCGAGCGCGCGCGACGCCATTCGCCGCGACGCCGAGAACGCCTTCGCGTGCCATCCCCGCTTCGCGCGTGTCGTCGAGAGGAAATCGTTTCCCTACCTGCGATCGTGTTCGTCGTTTAAAGACGTCGGAGACGAGGACAGAGACGACGCAAGGAGCGAGAGCGGCTCGGTGGCGTCCAGCCGCGCGCGCAGCGACGCGTCGGCGATTTCGTCGACGGCGTCGCGCGCGTCCAAAGCTCAGCTCACCGACTACTGCCTTTTGGACGCGTTGGAGCGCGTGTGTGCCGCGCACGCCGCGCGCTCGCCGCACGGCCACAGCGCGGCGGCGTGCACGGTGGCTGGCGTGTTGCTTCTCGTGACGGAGGATGAGGAGAAGAGCTTCTGGATGTTGACGTGCTTCGCCGAAGATTTAGTGCCTTGGTTTTTTCTCCCGTGCCACACCGGTTTGCTCACCGAGTGCCTCGCCTTCGACGAGTTAGTGCGGGTGAAGCTCCCTTCGCTGGCGAGGACGTGCGCGTTGGCGTGCGTGCGCCCGAGCCTGCTGTGCGCGGGATGGCTCGCCAAGCTCGGCGCCAACGCTCTGCCCGGCGAGAGCGTGTCACGGCTGTGGGACGCGCTCGTGCTCGAGGGCGGCGACGTGCTCCCGCACGCGGCGGTGGCGTTTCTCAAGGTGGAGGGCGACGCCGCGCTCGAGGAGGCGCGTCGTTCCGGGGACGAAAACAACGTCACCGGCGCGGCGCTCCTGGACGCCACAGAGAGGAGAGCCGCGGCGCACTTCGAGACGGACGATGTCGTGGCGGATGCCGTCTTCCAGGCGCGCGCCGCGCGCGAGTGCGTCGAGTGGGCGCGTGCCAAAGCTGACGCGGCGGGCCGCGTCGCGACGCGACGCGCCTCCGTCGCGAGCTTCGCGCGTCTGCGTTTGCTCTTCTCCGAACAAGAGGCGGAGACAGCTTTCGTGAGCGCGACCGTTTTCAAATCCTTGGTCGCCGCGTCGTACGTCGACGAGTCGCGTTCAGACGCCGCGCGCGCCGCCGACGCCTTCGAGGAGGCGGGAAAAGGTGCTTCGCACGAAAAAAGCGCCGGCGGTGCTTCGTTCGCGGCGTGGCTGGACGCGTGCCGCCGCAGCGAGAGCGAGTCTTTGCGCGCGTGCGCGCGTTTGACGGATTCAGGGTCGACGTGCACGAACGAAAACGACGCGTTGCGCGCGTTTCTGCGCGGCGACGAAGAGGAGGCGGAAGTAAACGACGCGACAAGACTTGACGCGCCTTCGCCCGCGCGCCTGGCGTCGGCGACGCGCGCGGCGCGCGCGGCTTTTTCTCGCGGCGACGACGCCGGACGCACGTTCGTCTGCGCGTCTGACGCGTCCGCGGCCGCGCTGGAGAGCGCCATGCTGTTCGGGCGCGGCGGCGAGCGGTGGCTGGAGTCCGTGCGCGGCGACGCGCGAGGCGCCGTCGCGCTCGCCGCCGTCGCCAGCGCCGTCGCCGCGGCGAGGTCTACAAAGACACTCGATTTAAACAGACGCGCGTTCTTCTCGGTGTCTCTGGCCACCACCGAGGACATCGTGCCCTCGATGGGGCACCTCTTCGCTTGGCCGCCGCGCACGCCGCACACGGAATACGCCGCGCTGGTGCTCGCGCCGGGAAGGGCGCCGCGGCGCGTCGTCAAGCGCTACAGCGACTTTCGCGCGCTGCACGCGGCGGCGGAGCGCGAGGGAGTCGCCGCGGCGGTGGGGCCCGCGCTGGCGCTGCCTTTTGCGGCGCCGGGAACCATCTCGTGGTCCAGCGACCCCGCGGTCGTGCAGGCGCGGCGCGTGCAGCTGCAGAGGTACCTGGACGTGCTGCACGCGAGCGGGTGCCCGGCGGCGGGGGGGCTGCTCGCGGCGTTTCTGCGCGTCGACGACGAGGAGGCTGGCGAGTCGGACGAAGGCGAAGGCTTTTCCGGCGCGCGGACGTTTTGCCCTCGCACGCTCCGCCGGCGGTCGAGCCTGGAGAAGCGGAGGAAAGTGCGCGGGGTCTGCTCTTTGGGCGCGATGACGTGCGGGCCATCGGCGTTCACGGGGGAACTGCCGCCGATCGCCGCGTGGTAGGATACAAACCGACGCCTTTGAAGGGAAGGGGGGAGACGACGCGTGGTGGACGGTACGTAGCGAATAGCGCGGCGCGAATCGTGAATAACAGCGCCGAGTAGCGAAAAAATCTCGTTCCTGTCATTTTCCTCGAAGCGAAGGCGAACCGGCGCGTTGACAGCCGAGCATCCGCGTCGCGACACGCTCGCGTTTCGACGCGCCCGCAGAGAAAGACGCGCGGCGACGCGCTCGTCTCTTGTCCGTCGCACGCGCCCTCCGGATGTCTCCCGCCGACGCCACCGACGCGCACCTGCACGAGAACGCGCTCGCGGAGGACCTCACCGGCGCGTCTCTGCTCCGAACGCGAAACGTCGAGAACACCGAGAAACGCGTCTCGAACGCCGAGATGCGCTCCGAGACGCCATCGGCGGCCGCGATACCGAGGTCGGCTCCGGATGCGCGGGAGCCCCCGCCGCCGAGTGCGAAGCACGCATCGACGCATCGTCCCGGCGCGATTCTGCGCGCGGCCGAGCGGCTGGTCCTCGCCGCCGCGGTGGAGGACGCCGCGGCGGGCGACGCCGTCGAAGGCGACGGTTCGCACACGCAGCCTCCGGGTGGAGGTTCCGATGACACACGACAGGAAGCGCGGTTTCACGCGCCGGACGTGTTCGACTTCCTCTTCGAACGAGAAAGAGAGACGTTCGGCGAGACGCAGGAGCTCGCGCGCGTTCCCGCGGCGAAGTGGTGGACCTCCATGGTGGACCCGCGCCTCCCCGAGGCATCCGACGCAAACGCAGATCTCGGTTTAGGGAATCCGCGTTTGTGTTTCGGCGCGCCGAAGGAGCGCGAGACGTTCCCGCCGCGCGAAGCGCCGCCGCGCGCCGAGGCGAAGGCGAAGGCGAAGAAAAAAAAAAGCGTCGTCGCCGCCGCCGCCGTCGCCGCCGCGGCGATCGACGAAGGCGTCGACACCTCGGATGCCGATTCCGGTCTCGCGCTCTCGTTCGCGCGTCTGCGCGTCGCTACGGACGGCGCCAAGGCCAGAGCGCGCGCCGCGCGCGAGCGGCTCGCGAGGAATCTCAGTCAGTGCGGCGTAGACTCGACGACGACGGAGGAAGAAACCGCGCGTTTCTTCGCGGCGTTACCGGGGTTGGGCGTTTGCGTTTCGCTGGCGGAGGGGGCGTTCGCGACGAGACTCGACGCGCGCGCCGCGGAGGCGCACGCGGCGCTCGAGACGCGCCGGCGGGCGTACCGCGCGTCTTCCCGCGACTCCCCCGCCGGCGGATCGCCGCGGGAAGGAAGACATGTCTCACGTTCCTTCGATACCGAGACGTCGGAAAGAGACGTTCCGAAAGGTTCCGTACACGACACAGAAGCGTCGCCGGTTGGGAACGCGCTGTTCAAGTTCAACGCGCAGTCTCGGCGAACGCAGCCTCTTCGCGATTTCCTGATCGAGCACTTCGACCACCCGTACCCCTCGGACGCGCAGCGCGAGCGCCTGGCGCGCGAGTCGGGCATGACGCGCGCGCAGGTGGGCAACTGGTTCATCAACGCGCGCGTGCGCATCTGGCGGCCGATGATCGTGCGGCTCGGGTTGCAGATCGAGGACGAGCGAAGAAACGCAAAGGAACCCGCCGCGAGAAAAGGCGGACAAAAGCCGAAGCGGCCGACGAACCGCGAGCAAGCTAGGAGAGCTCCGGAAAGAGGGCGCGCGGGGCGACGAGACCGCGGCGACGAGACCGTGATCGACGAGAGGAACGCGTGATCGACGAACACGATGGTTAGCCGAGCGTCGTTTCGTGTCGTGTCGTTATTGTGTGTACATAAAACCTCGCGCGAAGATTTTTTTCGCGCGAAATTGTTTTTTGCGCTCGAAAAGCGCGAACTCGTTCCGACGCCGCGCGAGAGATCCGGGTTCGTAAACCGCCTTTTTCTCTCTCGCGCGCGCGTTCAACCCCCACACCCCCCAAAACCATTTTCCCACCTTCGGTCGCCCTCCCGCGGTCTCGTCGTTCGACGTCGTTCACGCGAACAGGGGAACTCGACGCGCCAAAAAAAACTTTAAGGACGTCCTTAAAGTTTTTCCTCATCGCGACTCTGTTTTTTCGCGCAGCGTCCGCTTCCCGTCCGCGCCCGCGACAAACGCCGTCTCCTTGAGCAGCACGATGACGACGGACATGTTGTCGCACCCGATTCCTGTGCCCTTGGTGTCCGGCGCCATGCACTCGTCCGCGAGTTGCTCGCAAATCCCGCTCAAAGGCACGTCGGCGTCGAGGCGCGCGCGCACGAAATCAACCGTCTGCTGGTTAGTGAGGACGTCCCAGATGCCGTCGCACGCGATGACCAAAAACTCGTCGCCATCCTTGATTTCGTTCACCGTGATCTCCGGGTGCGCGGTGACGATCTGCTCGTGCGCGGGCAGGTTCTTGCTCTGCTTGTACTCCAGGTCGCCGATAGCGCGCGAGAGCGCCAAAGAGCCGTTCACGCGTCCCTCCTGCACGAACCCGCCGGCGTTTTGGATGCGCGCGCGCTCATCCTCATCCTGGGGCTTGTGGTCGCGCGAGAGCGGGATGGCCTCGCCGCGGCGGCACAGAACCGCGCGGCTGTCTCCCGCGTTGGCCACGGTCAGCGTGTTGTCGCGGATCACCGCCACCACGCAGGTGGAGCCCGCCTGGGGGCCGTCCCAGGGGATCGAACCTGGGATGTCGTGCTCCGAGTCGCGCCCGTCATCCACGTCGCCGGACAGCCGAGCGCGCGCGATGATCGCCTGTCGCATCTTCCCGGCGACGTCCCCGGCGTCGTCGTCCCCTTTGCCCGCGAGCGCCGTGAGCTCGTCGCGCGCGGAGACGTCGATCATGTTCGTGTCCATCGCCAGGAACGCGTCCACCAGGCCCTGGCTCACGTCGCCGCGCTTGTACGCCTCGGACTCCTTGAACACCTCGTGCAGGTACCGAGAAACGTAGATGGCCACCTGTTTGTGTTCGGACGCGGCGCGGGGTTCGGGGTTAGGGCGCGCGTCGCCACGCGCGATGAAACGTTTCGTCGTCGTCGTTCGCGAGCGCGATCGACACGGGACGCGAGGAGGGAAGGAGACAAATTCGGTGAGCGACGCGATTCGCGATGCGTGCCATCGCGTGCGACGCGCGCGGCGCGGGACGAGAGATGAACGACGCGCGCGTGTTTTACACGCGCGCGGAAAAAAGGAGGCGCCTTTCGGCCACGTCAGATGCGATCGAACACGGCGCGGGTGGTGGACGCACCTCCTTGCCGCCGTGGCCGTCGTACACGCCGAAGAAGGCGGTGTCGTCGTCCAGGCCGAGTATCGTGGCGTGCGCGTCCTGCGGCCGAAGGCCGGGGTTGGGTTTGGTGAGCGCCGGCTGACAGAGGGAGGGGTCGGGAGATCTTGCGGCGGCCGCGGGAAACCTTTCCCGCGCCGGACGGGCGTCGGCGCGGAGGGGAATCGAAATTTCGCCGTTCGCGACGCGCGGGCGGCGGCGCGACGTGGGACGCGTTCGCCGCCACCGGCGATCGATACCACGGCGCTCACGTACCTCCATATTCGTGCGCCATCCCTGCATCGCCGTAGTGCCGTACTTGAACCGCCCATCCTCCCCGTCGGAGCTCTCCTTGTCCGTGATGGGCTGACTCAAATACGCCCCCATCGCGACCCGCCTTTTCTGTCTGCTGGAAGACGGCGCTGACGCGGCAGCTCTTCACCGGGGGCGTCGGGGCCCGTGGCGGTGGTCGCGGAGGCGCGAGGCAGGAACCGCGCGGGGACGGACGGGACCAGGAGATGTACGCCTGGGAGAGGTCGGACGCGACTGCGAGGCGCGAGAGTGGGGCGCGGCGGCGACACACGTGACGTGATGCGTGCATCGCGTGAAACCGCTTTTTGCTGACGAGGCCTCGGCTGTGTGCCTTTCGTTTCGGACATAGAATCTGGCGAAGGGCAGTGGCATGTTAGTGCGAAAAAGAATCCTGACAAAAATCTCGATCAAGAGATGAAGAGCAGAGCCGATCAAGTCGGTTTGAAAGCCTCTCGCTTCCGGGCGCTTCGCCTTCTTGCTCTAAGTCGGCGGGCTCCTCGCACAACCGGCGACTCGCCGCCGCCCGGTGAGATTCAGTTCGTCGCGCGCTCGCGCGTAGGCGCACGATGCCGCCGAAGAAGAAGAAGCGGCCGAGCGCGGCGGCCGCCGAGGCGGACGCGGCGAAGCCGCATGCGCTGGATGCGGACATGCCCACCGCGCAGAGCGCGCCGAGCGCGGCGTCCAGCGCGGTGCGCGAAGCCGCGGCGAAGCGCGCGAGCAAGCGCAAACGCGAGCCTTCGCCCGTGCGCACGGTCCGCGCGCCGTCGCCGCGGTCGGCCGACGCCGAGACGGAGGACGACCCGGGGACGAAACCACAGAAGCCCAAGTCGTGCGTGCACCAGGTGGCGGTCCCCCCCGGGTGGAAGGGCGACCTCGCCGCGCTCCACGCGCCGACGTACGACGGTCCGCGCGCGAAGCAGTACGACTTCGTGTTGGATCCTTTCCAGGAGACGTCCGTGGCCGTGCTCGAGCGCGACGAGAGCGTGATGGTCGCCGCGCACACCTCCGCGGGGAAGACCGTCGTTGCGGAGTACGCCATCGCCATGGCTTTCCGGGATAAGCAGAGGGTCATCTACACCTCGCCGCTCAAGGCGCTGTCGAACCAGAAGTTCCGCGAGCTCACCGAGGAATTCGGCGGCGACGACGGAAACGAGGTGGGTCTCATGACGGGCGACGTTTCCATCAACCAAAACGCGACGTGCGTCGTGATGACCACCGAGGTGTTGCGTTCGATGCTGTACCGCGGAAGCGACATCACGCGCGAGGTGAAGTGGATCATCTTCGACGAGGTGCACTACATGCGCGACCGCGAACGCGGCGTCATATGGGAAGAGACCATCATCTTCGCGCCGAAAAACGCGCGAATGGTGTTTTTATCCGCCACGCTCCCGAACGCGTTCCAGTTCGCACAGTGGGTCACTAAACTGCACTCATATCCGACGCACGTGGTGTACACGGACCACAGGCCGACGCCCTTGCTGCACTACGCGTTCCCGCGGGGGGGGAAGAAACCCCTGCTCGTGGTGGACGCCGAGCGGAACCTCCACGAGGGCAACTTCCGGCTTTTAACGGACGAGCTGGAGAAGCTCGAGTCGGACAAAACGAGGGGGGGGGTCGGCGGGCGCGGCGGCGGACGCGGCCGAGGGGGCGGCGGCCGAGGCAGGGGGGGTGGTCGTGGAGACGGAGTGGTGTCGCGTGGCGATGCCGGCGAGGACATGCTGAACCTGTTCAAGCACGTGCTTTCGAAGCAGTTGCTCCCCGCCATCGTGTTTTCTTTTTCGCGCCGCGAGTGCGAGGAGCACCCGAAGGCGCTGACGTCGTTGAACTTCACGACGGACGAGGAGAAGGCTTCTATTCGCGAGGTGTACGACTGCGCGATTCAGAGTTTGTTGCCGGAGGACCGCTCGCTGGCGGCGGTGACGAAGATATTGCCCGTGCTCGAGCGCGGCATCGGGATCCACCACTCGGGCTTGCTTCCGATCGTCAAGGAGATCGTCGAGATTCTGTTCGGCGAGGGTCTGCTCAAGGTGCTCTTCGCGACGGAGACGTTCGCGATGGGGCTGAACATGCCCGCGCGCTGCGTGGTGTTCACGGCGTTCAAGAAGTTCGACGGCATCGAGGAACGCGTCATCGCGCCGGGCGAGTACACGCAGATGAGCGGCCGCGCCGGGCGGCGCGGGAAGGATCCGTTCGGTACCTGCATCATGATGGTGGACCGGAAGATGGGCAGGGAGGATGTCGAGTCGATGGTCCTCGGCGCGCCGCAGGCGCTGGACAGCGAGTTCCGCCTGACGTACTACCAGATTCTGAACTTGCTCAAGCGTGCCAGCGGCACGATGGACACGGAGTACGTCATCGGCAAGAGCTTCCACCACTTCCAGCACACCGAGCGCGTCCCCGCGTGGCGTCGCGAGCTGGAGGATACGCGACGCGAGCGCGAAGCGCTCGTGCGCGCGACGAGCTCCGCCGAGGGCGAGTTCGAAACGCTCAGGTCCGAGGTTCGAGCCCTGCAGGATTTGACGCTGGAGGAAATCTTGAAACCGCACAGATGTTTGCCGCTGCTCAAGCCGGGGCGCGTGATACGCGTCAGAGAGGGTGCCCAAGACTGGGGCTACGGCGTGGCGGTGGCGACATCGCGAATCTCGAGCGACGGCGCGGATGCTTTTTCGCCGCCGAACGCGTCGGATAAAACGGAGGCGTTCATCGTGGACACCATCCTACTTTTCGCGCCTGGCGCGCAGGACGGCATCGTGCGACCCGCGAGTCGGGACAAAACCACGGGCGCGCTCGAGCCCGGCGCGCAAGCGCACGTCATGCCGGTGAACCTTCGTCTGGTTTCGTCGATAACGACGTGCGTTTTGGATTTGCCGGTTAACCTGGACGACCGGAACGAGCTGGACCGCGTCGGCGACGCCGCGCACGAGCTTTTTTTGCGGTTCGACAACGCCGGAGTCACGATGCCTTCAATCGACCCGGTGGAGGACATGCGTATTGACGATCGAACGTTTTTGGAGACGTTTGAAAAGCTCGCCGAGAAGAAACGCGCTTTGGAGTCACATCCCCTGTTTCTAAACCGGGGCGCGAACCCCGACGGCGGCGGAATCGCAAACGCGAGCGCTTCATCGGCTGCCGCACGGCGCGCGGATCGGATCGCGAATCTCATAGATGCCGAGCGAGAGCTCTCGACGAAGATCGACGCGACGGAGCTGAGCAAGTTCAGACACGAGCTTTCGCGTCGCGCGCAGGTGCTTCAGAAGCTGGACCACCTGGATGCGGATTTGGTGTTGAAGCTGAAGGGTCGCGCGGCGTGCTGGGTGGACACCGCGGACGAGTTGCTGGTGACCGAGCTCATGTTCAACGGCGCGTTCCAAAAGATGGACCACCACCAGCTCGTCGCGATGTGCTCGTGCTTCGTCCCGGTGGAGAAGTCCAAGGAGAACGAGGACATACACGAGAAGGCCGTGCGTGACGCGCTCGCCGAGCCGCTGGCGCGCCTGAAGGCCGCGGCGCGGCTTGTGGGCGAGGCGCAGAGCGCGTGCGGCGTTCCGGTGGACGTGGACGAGTACTGCGACTCGTTCAAAGTGACGCTGTGCGAGATCACGTACGCGTGGAGCAAGGGCGGTAACTTCGACGACGTGCACAAGAAGACTGATTTGTTCGAGGGCACGGTCACGCGAGCCATGCGTCGGCTGGACGAGCTCATGATGGAACTGCGAGGCGCGGCGAAAGCCGTCGGCGACGTCGAGTTGGCGGACAAGTTCGAGCGCGGCGCCGAATCCATGCGGCACGGCATCGTCTTCGCCAACAGTCTGTACCTGTGAAGAGCGGAACGCGCGTCTGATGGAAGACGCGTTTGAAGAAGCGTTTAAGTTGACGGTTTAAGAGACTTTAAGAGACTTCCGCGTCGTCGCTTTACATAACACGGTGACTATCGCTTCACTCCGCCGGCGCTTCCTCGTCTTGCGCTTCGCCGGCGCCCTCCAACGCCTCGATCTTGGCCTGCGCCTCCGCGAGCTCCTTCTTGCACGTCTCCAGCTCCGCCGCGAGCGCGTTCTTCTCCTCGGTGAGCGCCTCGAACTCCGCTGGCGTGGGGCCGCCCAAGTTGGCCTTCAGGAAATCGATCGCCGTCGCGGGTTTATCGGGCTCCTCGTACAACGAAACCAGCACTTTCGTCAAGCTGTCGATCACGCCCGCGGATTCGAGGTACTTGCGGAACGCCTCCTTCTTCTGTTCGGTCGCCTAAAGGAGGACATGAGAACGAGGGGTAGGATTCAGTGAAAGGTCAGTCGGGGCGACGCTTCTTTCGGCGACGATCGAGACGTATCCGCGAGCCGGAAGGCGCGGCGCGCGGCGTCGTGTCGAGAGCGCTTTTTGTCTCGAAAGCTCTCGAGAAACGCCGCGTCTTTCGACGTCGGAGCGCTTCGCGTCCGGCATTTCCCGACGTTGACCGACCGACGTTCGGGGCGCGACGCGGGACGCGACGCGCGCGCGAGGGGACACGAGCGGGAATCGAGCGAAACGCGAGCCATCTTCGCG
>Ga0209666_1003526_pt1 | contig 11356 bp, 7 predicted proteins | sample SaaInlV_125m_DNA_FD_184679 | JGI IMG/M metagenome (GOLD analysis project Ga0209666, IMG submission 184679) | Marine microbial communities from expanding oxygen minimum zones in the Saanich Inlet - Saanich Inlet SI037_S3LV_10m_DNA (SPAdes)... | ecosystem: Environmental > Aquatic > Marine >...
AGGCACCAGCTCAGGCACCAGCACAGCCAGCAGCTCAGGTACCAGCACAGCCAGCAGCTCAGGTACCAGCACAGCCAGCAGCTCAGGTACCAGCACAGCCAGCAGCTCAGGCACCAGCTCAGCCAGCAGCTCAGCCACCGTCAGGAGATACTAGAGGAACTGCGCCAATAGACCCCGGCACAGGACTTGGACAAGGCGCAGGTGTTCCTGCTGGATCTGACACAACTACTGATACAACTACACCATCATACGAACAAGGCAGTATGATAGGAGATGCTGAAGGCTTAATTGAACTTGCGTTACAGAATGGAGCAACTACAGAATATTTACTTGAAAACTATCCTCAATATACAGATCTTATTAATGAAATAAGTGGGAGAACAGATACTCAAGAAACTGATGCGCCTATTGTAGAAGAGTTGTTTGATGATGTTTTATCGGACGCAAGAGAAGATGCAGCCGTTGCTGATTATACAACAGCAGAAGAAGTAGCTGATATTGTTAATCAAATTGTGGCGAATACTCCTAATTCTGAAACACTTTCACCTGAGCAAATTAATGGCCTTGTTGAGCAAGCTATTTCAGAAATACCTCAAGCTGATTCATTAACGCCTGCACAGGTTGAAGCTGTTGTAGAGTCTGCTACATCCAACTTACAACAAGGTGTTAGTCAACAAATAACAAATGTAGAAACAGGTCTTCAAGAAGCTTTATCTGCTCAAGCACAAGGACAAGCTGAGGCTTTGTCAGACGCTGAAGCAAATTTATTATCGCAAATAACAGGCGTTGAAGCAGGGGTTTTGCAACAAATATCTTCAGTAGAAGGGGCTTTAAACGAGAGTTTAGCTGGAGTAGGTACTGATATTGCTGAAGTTCAAGGCACTGTTTCAAATATTATTTCTTCACAACAACAAGCTGGAGAAGCTCAGGCAGCGTTTGAGTCTAGTGTTGCAGGTCAGTTTGAACAGGTGGGTGGTGAGCTTACAGGCATTCAATCTGACATTAGTGGACTAGGTCAACAAGTTGGTGGTATTGGTGCAGGTCTTGAAGGAATTGGTGAGGGCATTGCAGGAATAGGCGAAGGCTTAGGTGCTGGCTTAATGGGTCTTGCGTTACAACAACAACAACTACCGGAACAAATAGCAGCGGCTATGCCACGACAGCCTGTAAAGTTTGATCCATTCTTAAAAGGATTATCACCTAGAAAAATGCCTACACCGTTGAAGGTACAAGGAATGTTAGTATGACATATTTAAATCTTATGAACAGTGTATTGCGCAGACTTCGTGAAGAAGAGACATCGTCTGTTAACAGTACAACCTACGTTAAGATGGTAGGTGATTTTATTAACGATGCCAAAACATTAGTAGGTCAGGCTGCTGATTGGTCTGCGTTACGTGAAACATTAATTATAACTACTGCGGCTTCAGACAATACTTATTCATTAACAGGTGGTAAAGATAACATAAAAGTAATGTCAATGTTAAACGATACTCATAACTCTTTTATGGAATATCAAACTAAGGATTGGTTTAACGAAGCACTGTACATTGGAAACGCTTCAGAAGGAACACCGCAATATTATACTTATAACGGTTTAGATGCTAACGGTGATACGCAGATACTTGTAGGACCAACACCAGACGGTGTGTATACCATACGTGTTGATACTGTTAAACGACAGGTAGATTTGTCTGCTGATGCTGATACATTGTTAATACCTTCACAGCCAGTAATACATTTAGCTGTTGCTTTGTTAGCTCGTGAACGTGGTGAAACAGGTGGTACTTCTACTGCTGAGTACTTTACTATTGCTAACCAGTACTTGTCAGACGCTATTGCTATTGACGCGGCAAAGCATCCTGAAGAGATGGTATTTAGGACTATCTAATATGGCCCAAGAACTTCAAAGCATAAATCTTGTAGCTCCGGCATTCAAAGGTGTTAACACCGAAGACTCGCCTTTGGCTCAAGACCCGTCGTTTGCAGAGATTGCAGATAACGCTGTGATTGACAAACGTGGTCGTATTGCTGCACGTAAGGGCCACACTGTTATAACTACAAACAAGACTGTCCTTGGGACTGATTCATTACGTGCTATTAAAGAGTTTAGGGATGACGCTGGTAACACTAAGGTTTTCTCTGTTGGTAACAACAAGATCATTAGTGGTACAGCTACGTTAGTGGACGAAACCCCTGCTGGGTACAGTATTAACGCAGACAACTGGAAGCTTGTAGACTTTAACGGTCGTATCTACATGTTCCAACGTGGGTTTGAACCTCTGGTGTATGACAACACTTCTGGCGCTGTAGAAGCCATGAGTGACCATACGCACTCTAGCGGCGTTACTAGTGCTATATACGGTAACGAAGTGTTAGCGGCTTACGGCAGACTCTGGACAGCAGACTTTACTGCTAACAAATCTACAATATACTGGTCTGATTTATTAAACGGTATACACTGGACAGGCGGCTCTAGCGGTAACATAGACATATCTAAAGTATGGCCTGACGGTTATGATGAGATTGTAGCTTTAGCAGCTCACAACAACGCTTTAATTATCTTTGGTAAGCATAGTATTATTGTTTATGATGGTGCTACTTCTCCTGCTTCTATGACGTTAGCAGACACTGTAGCAGGTATTGGTTGTGTAAACAGAGACACTGTTCAGTATACAGGTACTGACTTGTTGTTCCTGTCACACACCGGTCTTAAAAGCTTTGGTAGAACCATACAAGAAAAGTCAATGCCTATTAGCAGTCTGTCGGGTAATATTACCAAAGACATAATTGCTGCGTTGCAGAATGAAACACAGTTTTTTAGATCCATATACAGTCCAGAAGAAGGTTTTTATCTGTTGACGTTTACAGGTCAAGACATGACGTACTGTTTTGATGTACGAGGTACGTTAGAAAATGGATCATACCGTGTTACTCGTTGGCCGTCTACTACTTTTTCATCGTTTACACGGTTAGATGACGGTACATTATACATAGGAACTAGTAACGGTATTAGTACTCATACAGGTTATAGCGATAACAATGTTAGTTACAGGTTTAAATATTACAGCCCTAGCTTAACATTTGGTGATAGCTCAAGAGTTAAGATTCTTAAGAAGCTTAAGCCTACGTTAGTGGGTGCTAACAACGCAACAGTATTTATGAAGTGGGCGTATGACTTTGATACTACATACGCTACAGCAGAGTTTACAGTAGGTACTCAGATAACAGGGTTCTACGGTGAAAGTGAGTATACAACAGTAGAGTTTACAGGTGGACAGTTAACAAACCAACGTAGTCTCAACACAACAGGATATGGAACTAGTGTACAGGTAGGTCTTGAATCAGAAATTGATGGCTCATCTTTATCGCTACAAGAAATTAACGTAATGGCTTTGATAGGTAAGCTACTTTAATAGGAGTAAACAATGGTTGTTAATAACTCAGGAGTTGGTGCTTTAGGCTCTGGTCAAGGTAGCGGCATTACTAATGACCCATCTACAAGTGGTTTTGGTCAATTTCTAGGCGGTGCTGCAGATGTTCTTGGTGGTCTGCTTGGAGGAGTGCAACAAATAGGCTCTGCTATCTCACCGGCTATGCCAGCTATTGCGGGGTCTTTGTTGACTAAAGAGGCGTATGACAGGCTTAGTGACATAGGTACACAGTCCTTAACAGGTGTTACTGTAGATGGTCAACGTGTTCCCGGAGCTATGGAAGTAGCAGAGCGTGGGCAAAGGGAGTCACAGTTTCGGCCATTTACTGTTACTACTCCTACTGGGTCTATGTTCTCTGCACGTATGGGTGGTCAGCCTAGCATGGGACAGCCTGTTACAACAATGCCAGTAACTAGTCCGGGTTTTGCCGTACCTTCCCCGACTGCTCCGCCATCAATGATGTTGCCTCCGGGTATGGATCAATTATTTCAAATGCAAAGAATGCCTACGGGTGTTATGAAAGGTGATATTAAACCTGTCCAAGACGGTAGATACTATCCTACTGCTATGGCTCAACAACAGCCAACTACTGGCGGTCTTGAAGTAGGAATGACGTTATCACCGCAAGAACAAGCGTTGCAACAACAGCTGTTAGGTGGTGCAGGTGGTTTCTTTGGTCAAGCAGTACAGCCTACTCAAGCTCGTGAGCAAGCTATCTTTGAGCGTATGAGGGCAGCACAGCGTCCTGAAGAGGAGCGTCAACGTCTTGCCTTAGAAGAGCGTCTAGCAGGACAGGGTAGGCTTGGTGTTAGCTCTGCTGCTTACGGCGGTGCTACTCCTGAGATGCTAGCTATGGCTACGGCACAAGAAGAAGCTCGTAACAGATCCATGTTAGGTGCTATGCAACAGGCTCAGGCAGAACAGATGCAACAGGCAGGGTTAGGACAGCAGTTCCTTGGTGCTGGTTACGTACCTCAGTCTCAGTTGCTAGCTGCGGCACAGCCCGGTATACAACAGCAACAACTTGCACAGCAAGCTCAACAGTTTGGTACAGGACTCTTTGGTGAGACTATGATGTCTGGCTTAGAGGCTCGTCTGTTAGCGGAGCAAGCACGTGCTAACCTGTTAGGTGGCGTAGGCTCTAATGTTCTTGCTGGTATGTTTACACCGCAAGTTAACAAGGTTACTGGTGTTACTACTCCTGCTGGTGGTCTTGGAGACTTAGGTGGTTTGTTTGGTGGCATTGGAGAAGGGCTTGGCGAAATCGGTCGCGCTATTGGAATAATTGACTAACGAGGTTAATCATGGCTAAGTTTTCACAAACATTTTTACAGAGTATGTTACAGCCTTCTTATCAGGAAGGTTTGTTTACTGCTGCTCGTCAAGCAGCGGGGCTTCCGGGAAAAATGCAAGAGCAAAAAAACCAAGGTACTATACAATCTAGTTTGTTTCAGCTAGAGCAAAAAGCAATGGCAGGCACGCTTACTCCAGAAGAGTATCAAAAAGCAATTGCTTCCTATAGTAAAATTACTCAAACAAATCCTGAACTTGCAGAGGAGATTAGATCTTCTTTGTCTAGAGTAGGCTCTGCTATGGGTTCTAAACAAAAAGCAACCGATCAAAATAGGGTTCGATCAGAAGTAGCTAATCTTCGTCAGGCTGCGTTAGCTGTACAATCTAACAAGTCGCGGTTAGATCCTGAGCAAAAACGACAAACTTTAGCTAAAATGAAAACAGAGTTTAACAGAATTAAAGAAGCTAATCCTACCATAGATCTTTCTTCTTTTGAAGGTATGTTTGAAGACGTTGTAGTAGAAGCTGCTCAACTTGACAGAATTAATCAAGAAGCCGCTGATGACGCAGCTGTTCAAACGTTTTCTAATCAGTTGTTTCAAGTAAAAGATTTTGATTCTTTAGAAACTACTACTGAAAGTTTACTAAAAGCTAATCCTGAGTATGCCGAAGATATTAAAAGACTTTCTCAAGTAATGCAAAGGTCTATTGAAAATACTCAAGCACGAGAAAGAGCTAGAGTTGAAAGACAATTTGACATAACAGGAGATGTTAATGATCTTCGTAAAAATATACAAACGTTACCAGAAAGATTAAAAACAATGGTAGAAAGTGAATTAGCAATAGCAGAACAGTTGCAAAATCAATACAGAAACGATACTGGTTGGGTTAATGAGCCAGCTAAAAATAGAGCTGAAGCTGCTATTAAAAAGGCTGAGAGTTTAGTTGATCGTTATGCGTTAAATAACGTACAAGAAGACAGTAGAACAATACGTGGTATTGATAACGATCTAGAAGAGTTGGCTCGTCGTGGACCTGTTATTCCTAAAGAATCAGAAATAGAAGACACAGCAGAGGCTATGGCACTTCAAAAAAACAAAGATTACAGCAGACTCCCTGTTGCTCAGAAAGCAAAGTTTTACGAGCAAGCTAGGAAAGAATTAAAAGATAGAAATCTATCTATGTACGATCGAGACATTACTGTTTTAGAAAGACGTAGAGCCAGTATAACTGGAGAAGTTATAGAAGAGGTAACAGAACCTCCAAAACCTAAGTTTTTAGAGCCTATATCTAAAGAAGCTGTAGAGGCGGCTAGAGCTAACGGACAAAGCGATGCTCAAATTAGACGTACTTTCCAAAATATGGGTGTTAGTAACGCTAAAATTATTGGGTTACTTTTTGATTGAGGTAGATCATGGCTAAAGAATGGTACGAATACAGTGGTGATGAAGCTATTTCTGATTCTGCATACGTTCCTTGGTATGAGCGTGAAGCAGAAGACAAAGAGGTTGATGATTATAGTGCTGTTAGATCCGGTGCTGTAGGATTTGTAGAGTCTGCTATAGGTGTCGGTGATGAGTTAGACGCCACTATACGCTTACTTGTAGGAGAAGCAGAAAACTGGGGAGAAGCTATTGGTCAATCTAGATCAGAGCTGTCTGCGTTTGAAGAAGAAAACCCTTTAATGTCTGGTGCTATTACTGGTGCTGGTTTGATTGGGTCTTTGTTCATACCCGGAGCGGGTCTTGCAAAGATCAGCCAAGGTGCCAGCAAAGCTGCACGAACTGCTCAAGCTGCTGGTCTAGGTGCTGCTGAAGGTGCTGCATACGGTTTCTTAAGCGGTGAAGGCGAAGAGCGTTTAACTGGTGCTGCTATTGGTGCTGGTGCGGGTGGCGCTTTAGGCGGCGTTGCTGGACGTTTTTTAACCAAAGGCGCGGACGAAATAACAGAAGAGCCTTTACGTAGGGTTGTTGAAAAGGAAGACGCTCCAGTAGACATAGGCGGTGCTGAAGGTTTTGTTAATCGTGGACGTGCTGCTTCTGGTACAGGAGACTTAGACACTAACACGCATACACGAAAGTCTACATCAGTAGTTGATGACGATGTTGATATTCCTGAGAGCATTCATGACGACCCTAAAAAAGGCAGTAGACTAGCAGGTTCTTTACTGTTAGGTGAAAAAGAGTGGATTGAAAAGAACGTAGGTGTCAGAGCTGCACGGCTTGTGGAAGATTCTGAGACAATGGTTCGATCAGAATTACATGATATTGATGTGATATTTGAAGACGATTTTTCGTTTATGAACAAACTGTTTGAAGATGATTCAAACTTTAAAGGTTTGTTTCTACGGATGAACAAAACTATTGATGAGCCTAACAGAACTACGTTTGAATTTGCGAAGCGTTATGCAAAAACAGATGAACAACAAAGGGCTGTAGATCTTTTAGAACTAGAGTCAAAGGTTTTAAGAGAGTTAGACTTTGTTCCTTACAAAGACTTTGATGATTACTTTCCTACGATAAACATTGCAGGTAAGTCCGGCACAACAAAGGCAGCTGATTACGATAGCCCGGTTCAAGCTTTGAAAAACATGGCTAAAGATATTTCAGCAGCTCGTGTTGTTGCTAGTCGTTTTAATTTAGATATGTCTAAGTACGAAGACGAAGCCAGAAAGCTTATTGTTGAGAAAGCGAAGCTACAAGGCGGTAAGCCAATGTCTCGTTTAGAGTTTGTTATTAAAAAGGTCAGAGATGAGGCTCGTGAACAGGCAGCAAGACAAGGTAACATATCTGATCCATCTGCTGTTGCTGATAACTTGAGAGACGGTTTACGTAGCGTACTTATAGCATCTAAGACAGGCGGTGATGCAGTAGGTGCGGTAGCGCGTCGAGCTGTCTCTGCTGGTTTATTAGCTAATCCTATGAACGCTGTTCTTAACTTTGTCGAGGGTTTTAACTCTCCTGTTTATCAAAACGGTTTTAAAGCTTGGTTGCAGACAGTTCCTAAAGCTGTACTCGCTACGTTTAACAGGGAGTTTGGCGCGGTCGAGGGTAGGAAATGGTTATCAAACAGGCAACTAGGTTTAGATAACTATATGGGTGAAGTACAAAACGCCGCTAAAAAAACATTTGAGGACAGCGCAGAAACAGCACGGTACGCAAAACTGCCTACAGCAGTGGCAAATGTTGTAGATAAAGTAGGAGAGGCTACTTATACATTGTCAGGTGTTCGTGATGTTAACAGGATGAGCCAAGAGATTTTAACTAACTCTTCTATTAAGCGTGGTATGAACCTGTCTAATAAGGGTGACGAAAAGTCTTTACAAAAACTTCGAGAGCATCCCGGTATGCGCGGCTTATCAGACTCTGAGTTTAACAAAACTGTTGAGGCTCTAAAGGAAGGCAAAGTATCCAATCCTTGGGTAGTTAACTTTGCCGGTGCTTCGTTAAACAAGTGGCAACCTGTTAGCTCAAGTGCAATGCCTAGATCATATAACGAAAACCCAAACTTCCGTATTATGTATAGCATGTTGTCTTATATGAATAGGCAGATGAATAACCTACGTACAGAAGTTGGTTTAAATATCCTTAAGGTTCAAGACAAAGGTTTAAACAGCAAGGAAGGCGTAGAAGCTGCAAAGTCGGCAATGCTAAACAGTGCTAAATACACTGCATTGTTTGGTGTAGTTGCCGGTATATGGGATGACGGTAGAAAAACATTAGACTTCACTAATGATAAATATATTGAAGATGTTTTCACTCCTGAAGGTGTAGCTAGTGCGACATTTAATCAACTATCTTCTAACATCTCTAGCGGCTCATATAACATGCGAGCAGAAGAGTATGGTGGCTCACCTTTCGGTATTGTACCAGCACCCTTTACAGCTGTCGGTAAGTTTATAGGAGGGGCTACTGATTTAATTACTGAACAAGATCCTGAAGGTTTGTTAAAAGCGGCTCAGACTTACACACCCGGAATTGCAGCAATAGATCGTATAGTAAGAATGACCCCCGCCATTCAAGATCAGATAGGCAGGGGCCGTTTATTTACTGATTAAATCTCGCAGTTGTTACCAGTACAGGCTAACGTCTGTGACCCTTCAGTCATGTCAGAGTTTTCAGAGATGTTCCACTCAATTGTCTCTGGAAACTCTTCCTTCAGCTTCTCATAAGTCTCTAAGTCAATAGGCTCATAAGGTGCTTGCTGATAGGTATGCTCTGAGTAAGGCAAGAACGACACACCACTGATCTTATCGAACTTGTTATACAACCACTGACCTACTTCCAAAAACTCATCGTCACGATAGTAACAAGTCATTGACGGTTTGTGTTCACACCAGTAGTCCTGATATATCTCCCATAGTTCTAACTGTTCCATAGCACCCATCTCAGAGGCTACCACAGCCCCGTCAGGAGACTTTATAGGGAAGGAGAATACCTTGGTAGAGGGTGACATTACATCGTCTTCTACAGGGATTCCTGCTTCTTCAAGCACGGTACAGAGGGGGTCTCTTGCGTCCGCTCTGACTCGTCTAATATATTGATCTGAGTATCTAGGGTGGATGCCGCTAGCAGAATCAACCAACTGGCTAACAGTGCCGGAAGGCTTAACAGCAGTAATGGCAGTGCTAACATTGATACCAAGACGATTAGCCCAATCTGCGTTAGTCTTAATAGACTCCTCTTTAAGCTCCGTAAGCCACGTTTTAAGAACACCTTTATCTCTCCTTCCTGATAGGGTTGGATGATCCATAATACCTGTTAACGACACACCCAGAAGTGCTTCTTCCTCAGTGTTCTTCTGCCATACCTTACGTAGGTAACGGAAGTCTGTCAGGGTAGCTTGTAAAGTTCCAAGGATAGCCGCAGTACGTACTTTTCGTTTAAGGTCTGAGAGCGTATCTGTTGACCTGACAACAACCTCTGATAGATTGCAGAATTGGTTAGGCCGTAAGATGATTTCGCTACATGGATTAGTTCCAAAATCATAGGAAGCATCTCGTCGCTCGTTCTTTGCAGCTTGCTTTTGACTTGCGACTCTAGAGAACATACCTCGCTCTCCTGAACGGGACTCGTATAAACTTTTCCACTCATTTAAAAATGCCTCGAAGTCTGGCTTCTCTGTATAACAAGCACTGTTGTTTGCTAGTCCACGTTGAGGGTTGTCTTGCCACCACTGGCCTGACTTGCATCGTCGGAGTCTATCGTCAGTGAGGTTAGACAGACTGATGAGAGCGGACCTGCGTACACCTCCGACGACGACGATCTGTGCAATCTTACAGCAGATATCATGACATTCGATGGAGCTAAGTTTACGTCCAGAAGCCTCCCGAAAGACGCTGACTGTGAAGTTGAACAGATCGACAAGAGGCTCTGGACCAGATGCTCTACCTCCGAAGGTCTTAAGGGCTGCCCCTGCAAGTCGTACTCCAGACACGTCCCATTTTGGAAGTTGGCCTGAATACAACAAGCTAATAAGTTCCCGGTAAGCTTTAGCCCATCCAATTTTGCTATCGGCGACGTGTATAACTGTATCGGTATCATGGAATTCCTCTGCTACTTCAGGTAGTTTAGATACGTATTGACGTTCAACAGAGTAGCCTACGCCTGTACCGCACATAAGTACGTACATCATCTCGTCAAACGCTTTAGGGTGGTCAATAGGTAGGTAGCTACAGTTGAAACCAGCTACGTTGTCACGGTCAAGGGCATCACCAGCAGTCATCAATGCTCTCATGCTGGGCATAACATCCATGTCGTGAATGTCTTTGAAGATACCGTTAGCTTCTTCGAGTGTTAACTTACCTTTCTCAATCCAGAAGTTTAGGTATCGGTCGATTGTTTCTTCCCAAGTCTCACGTCGCTGTTGATCTGGTAGGTAACGTGCATAGCGGGACTTGTGTATGTACTGTTGATATGCGTCCATTAATTCATTTCCTTTATTAGTCTTTCAATATACCACTTACACTTACGTAAGTCTTCTACTGGTTTACCTTTGTAATCATATCGCCAAAGATACTTCAGTGCGTTACCCTTAAGATAACCTTTAAACTCTTGCTCAGGCATAGACGCTTTGATTGCTTCTATAGCTTCTATTGCTCCGCTGTTGTAGTGGTCAGGTCGTTCAACGGGGTCAGGTTTTTTTCTGATAGATAGGTTGTTCAACGCTGTCAAGGCATCCCACTCAGCAGGGGTTACTTTGTCAATGCTCATCCGTATTTCCTCCTTAAATAATTCATGCTAACAGGTAGCTCATCAAAGGAACCGTTGTCTACTTCGTTAAGCATCCAAATACCTGACCAGCTTCCGTTTGTTTGAGGGTTTAGATACTCCTCATCATGGTTATAAAAGATACCAGCAAACAATCCAGTGATGTTAGTACCGTCTGCCTTACGAGCGTATGCTATGTCACGGTCTTGGACATGTCCCATAATGCACGACATGAACTTCTTTTGCAACATAAGTTTTGCACACGTGACGGGTCTTCCCATGACGCCACTGGTGAAGTAGTGGCAGTAGGCGATACCGTCAACGACGATTGGTTGAAGGAAAGGCACAACCTCCCATCCACCTTTCTCCAGCTTGAAGTCATCATAGCTCATTAATCCTTCTAGTTTAGCGTCAGATTCT
>Ga0209666_1003534_pt1 | contig 11345 bp, 9 predicted proteins | sample SaaInlV_125m_DNA_FD_184679 | JGI IMG/M metagenome (GOLD analysis project Ga0209666, IMG submission 184679) | Marine microbial communities from expanding oxygen minimum zones in the Saanich Inlet - Saanich Inlet SI037_S3LV_10m_DNA (SPAdes)... | ecosystem: Environmental > Aquatic > Marine >...
CACTCTGCATTGCCACTCAACGAATGCAGAAAAATCACAAGCCGCTATCGCAAAGGCTACGGAGTATCAGATCCATGCGATTGAGACGTGCGAAGGCGTTATCGCCGGTGGGTCAGCTCACCATGCATTATCAGCGGTTGCCCCCAGCATGATAAAAGATCATACTTCTTACCGTCATCTTTCTGACGTTATCAGTAGAATATGGGGGAATCACCCCGACCGAAAAGATATCGCAATCCCACAAGAACTCAAAGAGCAACTCTGTGCTGCCGGCGTTCCAGGTGGAGCCATGCCATTTGTTATTCAGGATCTTAAGCAACAAGAGTCTGCCATTCGTGCAAAACACCAATCATCCAATAAGACATCAGATGAAGACGGCGATCTTTATAATTTTTCCACCATTGTGGATCTCTTTATCCGTGAGTTAAAACGTGTTTGCAAAGATGCAGGACTTCCACTACTGGTGACGCCTACTGCCGATATTTGCTGTAAACAAGCGATCGCGAATCTTGCCATCAGCAACGATCCTTTTGCAGACACACTCGCCGACCGCTACCTCAATCGCAGCGGCCAACCAAATCCGGACCCACGCTTCGCCAAGCTCATTCTCGGTTACTACGGCGATTTGAAATCCTATGACACTGATGGCAGTATCAACGGTGCTTCCCCAGAAGTCATTCAGTTTTTTGAAACCAACAATGCCTTACAGCTGAAAAAAACTGATGTCCACCCATCTCAACATGCTAAAGGTGGCGATCTACGTGAAGCCCAACAATCGGCGTGGCAGTTAATCCAGAAGTACGGCGCTGAAGCACTTTCATACGCCACTTTTGATCAACTCACTATCCTTTACGCACTCAAGCCCGCCAGCGCTGTGCAATCAGCTGACCCAATTGCCAAGGCTGTAGATACCTATGTCCAGCGTGCAGAGCGAGCCAAGATCGATGGTCGTGGTCGCACCTTTCCCGGATATAAAACCATGATGCAGCCCATTCTTGCGCAACTCAGCTCAATGTTTGCTCTAAACCCCAACTTAGTTGCTCAGGATATTCCCGAATTTCAGCTAGAAAAACTAGGGAGCAACCTCTGCAGCCAACTGTTTGAGACCTATATCGACCTGCCAATCTGGACCAGCGTTACAGCACTGAGAAATCATCTGTCTAAACTCCTGTCTTCCGAACACATTTCCCCAGAATTACTGGAAGCTGTTGGTCACGTCAGTGAAAGTCTGACTCAGCTCGATTTGCGCCCAACCCAACACGAAAAATCAAACGTCTCGGACTCTCTGATAAGTTTCCAAAAGATCACTATTGCCGAGCTATTCAATGGCTTAGCACTCATACAAAGCTATCTGAACGACGTCGCCAAATACGCCACAGATCCCAAACATTACGCCCAGCGCATTATCGGCATCTCCGACCTCTCTCACCTTACCAAACCAGCTTCCAGAGGAAAAAGCCCGAGTGCTTGGGAAACACTCCTCCAACAAAGCATTACCGGAAAATACCTTCGGTTAGAAGCCGATTTCCAACGCCGCGCCGAGAACTGGAGAGGTTAAACGAAAGTGCTTTCGTTGTCATAGGTAACCAATTTTAAAGTATTTTTTATGCGTAGTTTTGAATTTTTGTACATTTTACGTATCCATGTCTAACAAATCATCTCTGCCTTGGGATCAAGTAGGTCCATAATTTAAAAAGCAACGCAAACGTGCCGGCATGCTACTCGATCTTGACCGTTGTGTAGGCTGTCATTCTTGTAGTGTAAGTTGCAAAACAGAACACGAAGTTCCACTCGGAAACTTCCGTATGCGCGTTCGCTACCTCGAACGCCCAGACAAACCAACCATCGCTTTTGCACCATTGATGTGTATGCACTGCGCCGATGCTCCTTGCTCATTTAGCTGAGTAGCTACTTGTTGCCGAGATAATCTCAAAAACGGCAGTTGATCATATTATATAAAAAACCATAACACATGATCATCGCTGTTAAAAAAAATTATCCTCCACGAGGATGATCGACAAATCCCGAAAAAATCTGTAATGATGCGCGTAAACTTAGGCTGGTCATCCCACATTTGGCGCCTATTAACAAGATCATGCCGCAACCAAAAATTAAAGGATTAGAAGTGCTTGGCCTCGTGGGCGAGGGCTCATGCGGCACTGTTTACGTGGCTCGTAATACCTCAAAATCGAAGCCCCTAATACCAAAAATTGAGTGGTATGCTGTGCGCGTTTTCAACTCGCTCGCCGTGAACCGCTCACTCGTTGAAAATATGGTTAAGCGGCTCGCACGTGTTCAACAACCAAAAGGACTTGTTCCTATCGTTTGGTCTCAATCAGAGCAAGGCAACCGCTGTATGGTAATGCCCCTCTACGCTGATATTCATGAGAATAAAGCTACCATAAAGACCAGATCACTAGACGATCGTCTTAATGATTATGCCTCAAAAGATAGCTGGTTAATCATCGATCAAATAGCCACCGCACTCGCTGGCATGCACCAGAACCACTTGCCACACGGGAACTTAAAACCGGGAAATATCTTTTTTGACGAAAATAATCAAATAGTCTTAACAGACTACGCAATGGGACATATGCCAGGCGTAGGGGTATCTCCCTTCACAGATGCCTTACTCTACGCAGCACCGGAACAGATTCATGATCCAGAAGGCTACACTGAGGGGAAGGGCTATGGCTGGGATACCTATGCATTTGCAGTAATGGCATTTCACATCCTAACAGGAAAACTACCACGCTGTGAAGCCTCATTAAGTAAGGTCGCTTCCGAAACTGATGATTCTCATATCACTGGTGTCCAAGCAGATGTTGTTAAGCTGGCTGAGCTCCACGAACATCGTGAACTAAATAACTGGCCTGAAGAGAGCACAGACGAACAGGAACAAAAAAAACGGCGCGTCATTCAACGATGCCTGTCACTGAATCCCAAAGACCGTTATAAAGACGTAACAGAAATCATTCATGCGTGGAAGACGATCGAGAACGATGCAAGGGAAACACACGAAAAGGCAAAACTTCACAAAAAAATTATTCTTACCAAGATTGGTATGTTTACCGCACTCGCATTTGCTGCTGCAGGTGGAATCGGTTGTCTTATTCTCAAGGATAAACTCAACGCTGAAAAAAGCCGCCGCACTAATGACATAGAGGCACGTGAACAAACGATTACTGAACTCAAAACAGAACGTAACAATGCAAAAACAGCTCAAATCACGGCAAAGGCAGCCCAAGCCAAGGCTGAGAATAGCGAGGCTAATCTTCGCGGCCAGCTGATGGCTCTTGGCGTAACAAATGACCGCATCCTCGCATGGATAATGCGTAGCCGCAACACAGACCTTCCTGAACTCAAAACGATTACCACAGATGCCGAAGTGCTTGAAGTCGAGCTATCCAACTTTCTCGAGCAAACCGAGGGAGAAGATCAATTCCAACAGCTACGTGCACGCATCGCCATGCAGCTCGCCGAACTCGCTATTCATCAACAAAAAACCGTCGCAGCAAATGAATTGTTGGTGAAATCTTTAGCCGCCTGGAAATCCACTGGCATTGAAGAATCTGGATTCAATTACCGCATCGCAAGGGCACGCCTAATCACTCTTATTCAATCGCTCGATCAAAAAAACAACAACCTGAGCGATACCCTATTACAGGACACAAGAGCCGCAGTGCGCGATCTAAAAAATGCTGATCCAACTGAAATAAGCCGTATTAATTCACTGATGCAGGTTATTGAAGGTCGCCTAATCCAAAATTCTAACCCCGCCAAGGCACTTGAGCATTTTCAACTCGCCATCAAGGAATTGAATGCAATTGGTAAAGCTATTCCAGACAACGTCACTGTGCGCTCTGATCTAGCACGTTATAATCTACAATCCTCAACCATAGCAGATAGCCTCGACTTGGTAGAAGATGCCACACGCTTACGCGGCACCGCAGCAACACACCTAAAGTGGTTATTAGAAAAAAATCCCAGCCTCAAACCCGCTAAGGTAAAACTTGCCGCACTAGAAATAATGGCTGCGGAGTTGGACATGCAAGAGGGAAACGACCGCGAGGGCGCCAAGAAACTTACCGCAGCAGAGATACTACTGAAAGGTTTACCGGAAGACGACACTGCGCTAGACGGCGCATCTATCCAGATTGCTGCGGCCAAAGGACTTCGCGCAGTAATCATGCGTGATCTGGGTCGAACAACCGAAGCCGCTAAGACACTCGATAAAGCGGTTTCCATTACCGAAAGGATTGTTAAAGCGAACCCTAAATCATCTGAGCCAATGTATCGACTTGCTGTTTTTAAGTGGAAACGCGCTGGATTAGCGGGGGACAACGGAAATACCGATACCGAACTCAAGCTGGGCAGTGAAGCCGCCGATCTCATGCAGCGCTTACTCAATCAGGGTGCAGGCAAACGCGATACAAAAATACGCCGTTCTCTCGCCTATCTTTATGGTGACCTTGGACATACCGCAGCCGATAAGGGGCAAAAAAAACAATCTGCTCAGTATTTCAATAGTGCCTCCAAAATGTGGCAAAGCCTAATCCAGAAAATAGGCAGGAAAAGTGAGTTCATCGAAGGGCTGAAGTGGAGCCAGCAGCGCTACAAGGAGGCGAGCAGCTAGGTTTTAATCGATAAATTCAACAAGATCTCTGCGCATTTTCTTAAGGTCCGGCTCGTTGAGGTAAAACATGTGTCCAGCATCATACCATTTAACAGTAATATTCTTACGCTGTGGTTGTGGGATTTTCATGTGGTCAATGCTATGCAGTATGCCGCCAGGAGGGGTCGCAAGATCCGTATGGCCACACTGAACGAGAACACGAAGATGTGGGTTGTCGCGCATGGCTACCGCAAGACGAGACGAGGTATTAACGATATCATTTTTTTTGCCCCAATCCCATGGGTGGACGTTAGCAATAATCTCATAAGGTTTCTCATCTACCCAGCCTAAACCGCCACCCAGATATCCTAACATCGCTGTAGAAAACGCACCTTTAGCAACGGAAAAAGAAGGGTCATAATAAGGCGTGTCAGATGCTTTTTCCTGCACCGGCCATGCCACACGCGCATCAAATCTACCAATCACAATACCCTGATCCCTGAGTAATTCCTTACGAAAACGTGAAGAATTGATACGTAAATCATATTGTAAGATTAACGATGCCGATAGTCCCGTAAATGCAGAAAGTTTTTTGGCGATGTTTTCCCTCTCTAGTTGGCTCAATGCGTAGCCTTTGAGTAATGCTGTGGCGTAATCACCCGATGCAAATTTCTGCGAATTTTTTACCAAAGTATTGCGATCACCTTTCACCTTACCATGATAATGCGCAACCGCTGTCATGGCTGGCAAATATGCAATATACGATAAATCATTCCCAATACTTGGTCGCAACGTACGAAAATCCATCAAGCTGGAAAGTAAAACAACACCATTCAAGCTCATTCCATACCTATTTTGTAACTCCATAGAAAGTCCAGCGGCGCGAACGCCACCGTAGCTCTCTCCTAACAAATATTTCGGCGACCCCCAACGCTTGTTTTCAGTCACCCAGCGGCGGATGAAATCACCCACCGATTTGATATCTTGGTCAAGCCCGTGGAAGTTTTCTTTCTTATTTTCAGTACGCGAGTAGCCAGTGGATACAGGGTCAATAAATACAAGGTCGGCAACATCGAGGATCGACTGTGGGTTGTCTCTCACTCTAATCGGTGGCGCTAGAGGTTTAGTGCCATCTGACGACGTAGGGACGATTTTGGGTCCGAGAGCCCCTAGATGCAACCAAACAGCTGATGACCCCGGCCCACCATTAAAGGCAAAAAGGACAGGTCGCTGATTTAGGTCATCTATATCCTCGCGGGTATAGGCAACATTAAAAATGGACGCGCGCGGTGTTCCATCATCTTTTTTAATAACCAGTCGCGAGGTGGTCACCTTGTAGTCGATTTTCTTACCATCGATCGTCACGCTACCTTTTTTTTCAACACTCTGGAGGTTTTCCTCCCCACTTTTGTTCGTAGCTTGCTGGTTTTTCTCATTTTTCTCGCTCTCGGCGCAGAGCAGTGGGCTAGTAGAGAACGCGAGACAAAGTCCACCAGCGAGCGCGTAACTGCGGGGTAAGCAATTTTTTATATTCATGATCATGGCAATTGTGTCACCAACCTCTAACCCGCTTTTCCGATTCTTCAAACTTCAATCTTCCCACTCGAGTAATTCTCCGTAAGCTGATAATATCCTTTTGCCATGCGCTGTTTTTACTCATCTGACCTTGATCTCAAAATGGAGCTGCCAAACGGCAGCCCGTTTCCTAGTGATAAGTTCTCAGCAAGCCGCGAAATGCTACTACAAAACGGCATCCTCAGGCCGGAGGAAATCATCGATGTCTCACAAACCGACCTCCATGTGCTCAAGCGCGTGCATGACGGTGAGTATTTATCTAAAATCTATCATGGTGCGCTCGACCGGCGCGAGCAGATCGAGCTCGGACTGCCTGCTAATCAACGACTCTTCGCTCGTTGCGCTAGTGAGGCAGAAGCAACCCGCCAGACATGCCACGCGGCACTCACCGAAGGTGTTGCTGTATGTCTCGCAGGTGGCACCCACCACGCGTTCAAGGGTCATGGTGAAAAGTTTTGCGTATTTAATGACGTCGCCATTGCTGTGCGCGATCTCCAAGAAAAACAGCCGGGCGTCCGCATCATGATTGTCGACACCGATGCCGCTCAAGGAAATGGCACTAATAGTCTACTTCGTGACGACCCACGCGTCTTCACCTATTCAATTCATGTTGGTCAAGCTGGTAAACAATCTCACAAAACGGAGGGCAATATGGATGTGGAAACGGTACGCTACGTCGAGGGTGATATGTACCTCAATCAGCTATTCAATACCCTCGCCGGCGCGCTCGATGTGTTTAGCCCAGATCTTGTGATTTGGGTTGCAGGTGCCGACAACCACTCAAATGATTTGTTAGGTAACATGATGCTTTCCGTTGCTGACATGCAGCGCCGCGACAACGTCATCATTCGTGCATTTATCAAGAACCGCATTCCGCTCGCTATCCTCTACGGCGGCGGCTATAACCGGCAGCCAGAACTGACCGCAAAACTTCACCGGAATACGGTGGCAAGCGCCAAAAAAATTGCAGATGAGTTTGGGAAAATATAATCCATAAGCTATATCAAAATCATTTTTTTTCCTTCCGGTCACGCGCTGCGATGGTCCAGCCGTTCTTATTAATTCTGTAAACTCCCAAGGGGTTTTTGGCAGCATCTGTGACCAACCAGACATGTCCTGTATAGGTGCGCGCGCAGACATCGCTCGCGCCAGACTTAAGCAAGCCACGCCACATTTTCCGATTGCCGTTACTTTCAATCCAAAAAATACGCACAGGATTTTTTGTCATATTCCGGAAAGTGACTTTTACAGCCCGGCCTCCCATGGTTGATCGACATTGGCCGCTATTCAAAATTTTTGGATCGATCCATTTTAGCTCTTTTCGCATATCTGCAAAATACTCGAGCACACCCTCCACTCTAGCGTTCACTTCTGGGTCAGCATGCTTTTCCATTTTCCGAAGTATATCTTCAGCAGGCTGTCCCATTTCCTGCAATTTTTTAACCGCTAATTGGCGGACGGAATACCGCTCGTCAGCAAGTTTCTGCAACAGCTCCACCACGATGAGTCGTGTGGGTTTCTCAGTAGCACCAGTCAGGGGCATACTAAAAACATACAGCATAAAGACTAAGCAGGGTGAAAATAATCTCAATGTCATCTAGATTAGATATTAATTTACATGCACATATAATCACAAGGTGAATTCCACATATTTCAATATTAAATAGCCTGTTTGTAGTGATAGCCAACATAACAAAAAAAGAGGGATCCAAACGGATCCCTCTTTGATAAAAAATGTGGAAGATTAGTTACTCGTCATGGCCGAACGTGCGTGATCGAGACCCTTACGGAGCACCCATGCCCGCGCAGTGTCGCAACTAGTTTTCTGAGCGCGGGCAACAACCATAGCGAGGTCTTTACGCATCGCACAGCTCACATGAGAACTATTGGTCAATGAGACTAATGTTTGCTGGTAAATGTCTGCACACTTTCCGTGGTTACCGTGGTTGAATACTGGAACACCCTTATCAATAGCTGCTTCAATCATCCGCGATGGATTAGTCATTACTTGCTGTGTCATCGCTTTTGTTTTGGGTAAGAGAACAGAATCAATCACGTGGATCACTCCGTTGTCACATTTGATGTCAGTGACTACGATCTTAGCTCCGTTGACATTGAAGACACCATTATCAATTGCGAAGTTCAGTTTTTCGCCGCTAAGCGCTTTGGCTGATTTTGCATTGAGGGCACTACCGGCGGATACTTTTCCCGAGACCACATGTAGCGTAAGGATCCCCTTGAGCTTATTGCGGTTTTCTGGCTTGAGCAGCGATTCTACGGTTCCTTTTGGGAGCGCTTTAAAGGCTGCATCAGTCGGTGCAAAGACAGTTAAGTTGTCATTGCCTGTGAGCACTTTACTGAGTCCAGCAGCATCGACAGCCGCCAATAGTGTGTTGAATTTGCCAGCTTTCTTCGCCACATTTGCAATGTTGTTCTTAGGCTCTGGGGGAAGAATCACGGAGTCGATGACGTGGATTACGCCGTTTGATGCTTTGATGTCGGCGGAGACTAATTTCGCTCCGTTGATGTTTACTTTACCATTATTGAAGGCAATCTGCACTGGCTCACCTTGCAGAGTTTTTGCATTTCTTGCAGCAAGTGCTTGCGATAATCCGATATTGCCCTGCACGACGTGGTATTTGAGTATCGACTGAAGCTTGCTCTTGTTTTCTGGTTTCAAGAGAGTTTCGACTGTGCCTTTGGGCAATTTAGCGAATGCTGCATCAGTAGGTGCAAAGACTGTGAATGGGCCCTTACCTTTGAGAGCTCCAGCAAGATCCGCAGCACCAAGGGCAGCTGCGAGCGTCTTAAATGAACCTGCTGCAACGGCAGTGTCGACGATGTCTTTTCCCTCATTGCAATGGTTAGTGTGGCAGTTCCCAGCGGTTGCTGAGGATGTTAGCGCGAGTGACCCTATAAGGGCAGTTGTAGCGAGTATTTTCATAATAGTAGTGTTTGTTGGTCAGTTACTTTGTTGCACCCATCATGGGTTACATACTGGTCTTCGCCAAATCTCACAAATTGGATTCAAAATAATCACATTTTTTTTGTCAGGAAATTTCTCCCAGCATCCAGAAGGCGCCAGTTCAGTGAAAACTACACTCAAGGGCGGCGCAAACGTCATCAAACTCAAACCCGATGCCAAAAACTGAAACCCGATCCATCTGCGTAAGATCACCCTCACACCCGTTGCGAAGTAAGCCTACTGTTTATGCCGTGCTGGCAATGACGGCATCACCACACGCGACTGATGCCGTAAGCATCAAGTTGGGCGTCACAGGAAAGGATGGGGTAATTACGGATTTGGCATTCGGCGACGAGTAGTCGGTCGAAGGGGTCACGGTGATGGAATGGTAAATAGGCGGCTTTACGCATGGATTGCCAGTCGGGTTTGATGAGGTGGAATCCCATCGATTGCAAGAGATCCGGCAGGTCATCCCGGTTGGCGTAATCGACCTGCAGTTTCCCAAGGGATGCCTTGATGGCAATTTCCCAGAGGCTGGCTAAAGAAATATAACTGCGTGTGGCAGGATTCTCGATCATTTGGGCCAGCTGATCTGGCAGGCGGGGGCTGTCCTCCAGAAAGAACAGCAGGACATTGGTGTCCAGTAAGTGGTCCTTATTTTTCATAGCCGCTGTTGTCTTCCGCCACCATCGTGTGGTCGGGTTTTTCGAAAAAATCCTCAAATCCGGTCTCGGAGGCGTCAAAATCATCTGCCATGACGAATGACTCAGATTTCAGGCATCCCCGCACAGGTGTTTTCACGGGAGTGGCCGGGCAGAGCTCCGCCACGACCTTGCCGTGCCGTGTAAGCAGGATTTTCTCGCCGCTGGCCTCGATTTCAGCAACCAGGGAGGATAGCTTTGTCTTGGCTTCATAGAGACCTATCGTTGTCATGATGGCAACAAATAGACTAGACTAGTCTGGTCTGTCAAGTCGAAAGACAGCTTGGCAGTTTTTGAAACGTGTAAATTCTTCAAACTGCCCAAAGGGCAAAAAGCCCACCCCCCGGTGACGGGGAGTGGACCAACCTTAATATGAAATAAACGTCGGGTTACTTACGACGACGGAGGATGAGTGCGAGTCCACCGAGGCCGAGAAGGGCGGTGGTGGTGGGCTCGGGGACGGCAAGGAAGTCCGAGACATCTTTCGTGATCATGAATTCATCGAATTGGATCGTCTCGGGAGACTGCAGCGTTGAGGAAAGGCTTACGTTTGAAAAGCTCACAACAGTCCCATTGTTATCACGCAAGCTCCCCTCGCCGGTAGCAGTAGGCGTACCCAGCTGCGAGACATCACCGCTGCCGGCAGAAATGGTCGGATTCAACCAGAGCTCGTAGCTGTCGTAGTAGAGCGTACTATGGTCCACAGGCGCATCAATGGCTCGGATCACCAGTAGGTTCCAGTCCCCGTTCATATGCGCGACCCCGCCGCTGTAGTTGTCTGCCGAGGCACCTCCGAAGTTAACGCTGACGGCTCCCCCCGACGTGACGGACATGGACAAATTGGGAAGGCCGGGTGCTGTGAGACTTACCCCGTGGGCGATCGCGTCATCGGTCGCCCATCCAAAGACGATGTAGAAGTCATCCGTCCCTGGTGCCGCGTAACTTAAACCTCGGCCCAGACTTTTATTCTGATCGGTTGTACGCGTCGTGTAAAACTCGGCGACTCCAGCATCACCAGTTTTGAAGCCGGAATACGTCATGTTGTCATCCCTGGACACGAAATCGACGACGCCCGCCGCTAGAGACCCTGACCAGTTTCCGGTCATTCCCGTCCGGGCGTCTCCTGCGCCGTTGAGGGACGCATCATGCTGATAGGTGTCGCCAGTGCCACTGGCTGAAGAATCAAACCCTTCATAGACCTGGACAGCTGCCGAAGATGTCGAAGCGGTGAGGGCGACGCCAGCGAGTGCGGCGAGTGGTATTATTGTTTTCATTTGTTCGTTTTAGGTTGGTTTTTATAAGGTTCTGAATGTAAGCAAAAAGTTGAAAATCAGCCGCTTACTACGGTTTAATGTCGCTCAAATAAACAATTGGACAAAAAACTGGAACTTTTTCCCGATTTGCCCGGGAGTCAGTCAAAACCACCTTCTACCACGCTCATCTTTCCTCCAATTCGACCTCAAGCGTCGGTCCGGCGGCATCGTGGTGT
>Ga0209666_1003535_pt1 | contig 11345 bp, 9 predicted proteins | sample SaaInlV_125m_DNA_FD_184679 | JGI IMG/M metagenome (GOLD analysis project Ga0209666, IMG submission 184679) | Marine microbial communities from expanding oxygen minimum zones in the Saanich Inlet - Saanich Inlet SI037_S3LV_10m_DNA (SPAdes)... | ecosystem: Environmental > Aquatic > Marine >...
CCCACCGTCGGGCTCCGTGCCGTCCATGCCGAGGGTCCCCGCGTCGTTGGTCTCCATGCGGGTCCGCATGTCGTCGTTCTGCGCCCTCGCGGCATCCAAGAGCTCGCTCTGCGCTCGCAGCCGAACCTTCTGGGAGTTGAGCAACACCGCGAAGCGCCGCATGCCGTCGCGTCGTTCAGCTTCTTTAAACTCCACGGCCCGGCGCAGGTCTTTGTTGACGACGGTCAGGGTGGAACGGAGTGAATCGTTCTCGCGTGTCAGCTGTGCGAGCCGTGTGTGGGCTCGTTCGAGTTGCGCTGCCGCGAAGGAGCCTGTTAACAGTAAACAAAACACGCCGTCATTCTAATTGCCCATACGGAGAAGAATAAAAAGAGACTCACCGAACATGTGTCGGTCGGACCGAGTGAACGGTCGGGCCCGCATCTTCGCCACGCCGATGCGCTTGGTGCCCTTCTGCGACGCGTGGATGGCCGCGGGCATCGGGTCGGCCCTTGTAGTTGGTTCGTGCCACGACCACTTGAACGTGGCTTCGGGAGACGGCCCCGAGGTTCGATTGAGCGTGAAGGTGAAGTATCGATGGGCGTCGGCCTTGGGCCCGGTCAGCGCCTGCCTCGCGCGTCGGTACCACTCGTCCGCGGTGCCCGGCGCGTTGGGCGGCGCGCGGACGTTCACAGCGGTGAAGAACACGTCGTCGTCCGTGCATGCATCGCCGGGGTTGGGCGCTCCACCCCCCGCATCGCCCGCGACGTGAAGGTCGAAATCTCGGGTCGACGGACGCCAATTGACCTTGACGAGCAGCCCGTCGAGCGGGTCGTGTCGGTCGCCGTCGGTATCGATGCCCAGTCCCTTCCCGATGCGCTCGACGATCGTCTCCTCGTCGTGCTCCGCCGGCTCCGTCGCCATGTTCGCCCTCCCTCTCGACTGCCGCGGTCGTCGGGGTGCCAAACGTTGAAAAAGTCTTCGCAAATCTCGGGGTGCCCAAAATTACTCTATATCTAAAGCGCTGCGCGCCAATCAAAGTTGACTCAACAATCACGGTTTGATCAGGCTCGTATAAAAATTGGTGTTACTCCGATCGATACGTCGTCGAGCCGCGGGTGAAGAAAACGCATTGGAGGCCGCGCTTCACTCTCTCATCTCCTTCCGCGACGATGACGACCGAGCCCACCGAGACGGAGGCTCTCCTCAAGAAGGATGCATCCGCATCCCCTGAACCCAACGCCAAGAGCGCCCGCGTGCGCGGATACGTCAAGGCGGGCCTCGCCCTCGCCGGCGTCCTCGGCGTCTGCGCGCTCGGCAAAGCCTTCGAGGGCAACCTGGTCGACGCGTACCGCGTGGCCGTCGGCGGCGACGCCGCGCGCCTGGCCGGGCACGCGCGTCCTGCGCACCACTACATCAGCCACAGCAACAGGCCCGGCGGCTTGTTCAACACGTGCGAGGGTAAATGCCCCGCGGTGAGCGTCGATTTCGACGCCGTGACGCACGAGCCCGGGCACGCGGCTGATCGCGCCGCGCACCTCTACCTCATCGGTGACACCACCGACAGGCTGTGGCACGACGGCTTCTGCAACGACATGCTCACATCCACGGAGCGATGCCCGTACAGGTGCGCCATGCCGGAACCCGCGGCGCTCCCAGGGAACGTCGTCCCGTACATGTGCGACGACCCGTCCGCGGACACGTGCGCCGCGGAAACCGCGGGGAACTCAAAATGCTGCGAGTCCAAATGGATGCCAAACGGAGCCAAGGCGTACCAGTGCTGCGTCACAACCTCGCAGGCCACCACCGCGACCGCGTGCAGGCCCAGACACTACGCCACCGGCGGCGGCACCGCGGGGTTCCTCCACGTCCTCGGAGCATCCGCGGAGGGCGAACTCGGGGATAAATATTTCAGCGCTAAAGATTCACCCGACCCGCCTCCTCTCGGCGCGTTCGAGTCGTACAACGCGGCGACGGCGACGCAAGACCGCATCGCGCGCGGGCTCCGCGGGTTTGTCCGCTGGAACCAGCGCGACGGCGCGGCGCCACGGCCGATCGTCACGACGATCCAGAGCAACGCGCAGGAGACGTGGCGTAAAGTATCGGGCACCGCTCGTGTCGTCGCGCGCGAAGTCGGCGAAGAGAAGGACGACGCCGATACCAAGGCGGAGGTCATGACCAAGTCCGAGGAGGACGCGTTCGTCAACGAGTACGCCGACGGGCTCCGCGCGGCGATCAGGCAGGTGCGGAATATCCTGGACGAGGAGAACGCGGGTGAGGGCAAGGAGTGGGAGAGCGGGCCCGTGGAGCAGGTTCCCATGGCGGGTGACAACGAGCGACTCGCCGCGGTTGGATTCCAGCCCCGTTTGGAGCAAATACAGGCTTCTATTGTGGCCCCTGTCGGTGTCCAGGGTGCCGTCCCGGTCCAGGGTGCCGTCCAGGGTGCCGTCCAGCCGCCGCACGTCGACGCGGTGCCGGCTCCCGGCGAACCCATCGTGGACCCGGAGCCCCAACACCAGATGACCGAACCCGAGCGATTGGCGTCGGACAAGAAACTGGAGGAGGACAAGGCGTACTGGGCCGAGCTTCAACGCTCCGCGGACGCCGCCATGGATCCCGCGTCCAGGCATATCCTCCGCGGCGCCGTCGGGGAGCGTAACCCGGGCGACCCGATCACCGCGGCGGCGGCGAACGCCGCCGCCGCCGCCGCCGCCTACGCGTCTGCAAACGCGGGTGCCGCCGCGTCGCTCGGCGCCATCCCCACCGAGCTCATGCGATCCAACGGGAACATGGGCTCCGATAGTGACATCAAGGCGGAGCGCATCGTGCTCAACCCCGGTTCCGACCAGGATGCCATGGCGCGCGCGTTTGCCAACGTGGAGAAGGCTGAGCAGGCGAAACTGGCGGGTCACTACGTCGGAGCCACCGGCGATAGTGATGATTCTGCCGCCAGTCATGTGGGTGATTCAGCCGTGGCGTCCGAGGGTTCCCAACAGACGGTGTCCGCGGCTGCCCCCGCCGCGCACGTCGCGGTGGGCAACAGCGGCAGCGACTGCGTCGTGTTGCGCACGGCGGATGCCGAGGAAACCGGCCCGAGCCTGTTGGGGGTGCCGTCCAACGTCCGGGAGAGCGTGCAGCGGCTGAGACGGCGGCTGAACGACGCTACGATCGGCATCGGGGAGGAGATGAACGTCCCGGTGTACAGGTGGGACGAGCACAACTCCGGCAGAGCGATCCCGGGCTTGGGTCAGTACATGGAGGATGGGCACCACCAGACGTACGCGTCGTCCATGGCGCACGTGAGGCTCTTCAAGGAGTTTGTCAGGAACGAGCTCCCGGCGCACTGCCGACTGGCGTGAGCGCGTGTACATACGAGCGTGAGTGAACACTACAACGCGAGTTATCATAAGAGATTGACTTGATTGAAATATATCTATTGTATCCATTAAGGAAAGAGTTGCTACTTTCTCATCAGCGCCCGTGCGCATCATCACGCGACGAAGACGACGAAGAAGACCAGGAAGGAAATCAGCACCCCGAAGATCTTCATGATGAGCCACCGGTTGGACGATATCGAGTTCATGTACTTGAGCAGCTGCGTCTGCGCGTTGTCCACGTTCGCCACCGACTCGTTCACGTTCTCGTCGATCCGCACCGCCAGCTCACCTTGCTCCGACACCATCGTCGCCAGCTGCTGGAAGATCCCGCCGAGTTCCGTGATGGTCCGCTCGACGTTCTGCAGCGCCTCGGACCTCGCGCTGAGGTACTGGTCCTGCCCTTGCGCCAGCAGCTGACCCTGCGTCTGGTCGCCAGTCGCGAAACCGCCACCCCCGCCTTGGCCGTGGTGCGTGGGCAGCATCCCGCCGCCTTGTAAGCTACCCCGGGACCCTGGTGGCTGGAACCGCGCCACGGCGCTCGACGCGTCACCGGGGCCCATGCCGTCCGTCTGATGCGTCGCTCTGGGAAAGGCATTCCCGGATCCTTTGCCAAAGTCGGCTCTTCGAAAGGCATTCGGCCTGTTCGCCCCGACGCCCGCTCCCCCGTACCGCGCCCTTCGTTCGTTCTGTTCCTTGACCACCTCTTGCCGTTGCGTGAGCGTTTCTTTGAACGATTTCGTGGCGCCCATGAGCCGCGATTTGAGCGTGTCGACGACGGTGACGGAGTGATCTTGCCCTTGTTTCGTCTCCTGCGTGTGGCTGGCGTGCGTTTGGAGTTCGGCGAGGGCAGAGTTGAGCGCGGTGATGTCCTGTTTGATGACCGCGGAGAGTTCCGCGATGTCCCGCGAAGGGTCGTCGAAGGTCCCGGCGCTCTTGGCGAGCTGCGCCAGGCGCTCCAGCTTCTGCGACGTGGAGTGGATGCCGCGGCCGACGCGCGCGGACATTCGCGCAAACTCGCTGGTGGTGCCCGCGGAGGATGAGGCGCCGGCGTCGATCCCGGCCTGGGCGCCGAGGGACGGCGCGGCACCCTCGCCCCCGGCGACGGACGCACCGAGGGACTTCGCCGCGCGCTCGGCGGCGGCGGCGAACTCCTTGGTCCTGTCCCGCACGGTCGCCGGACCCATCATCATCTTCGCCTCGGAGGTGTCTACGGTAAAGTTGCGGTCCGTTTGGTTGAGATCTTCCGAGCGAGGGTCACTGATCGTCGAGGGTCGTCCGAACACGCTGTCCCCTCTCCTTCTCATGCACCGGGGGGGACGCCGCGGGTGGTGACTCGGGAAAGACGCGAGTCGGGAGTGGGCGCCTGCCCGGACCTATGGGCGCGTCTCGCTGTGTGAACACCGAGGCTGGTCGCGGGATAGAATTTATTGGAAGCTTTGAAGACCTGCCGTGGTCGAGGAAACCTAAAGTTGAGAGAAAGTTAGTTGAGCCGCCCCGTCACTCTTCGCGGTCACCACCGAGACGGGCGCGATGCCGATCTCTAACGCGGAGCGGGAGTACATCATCGACGGCGTCGATGACGACCTGCGCAACGACGGTCGCGGCAGGCTGGACTACCGCCACGTGACGATCGACCTCGGCGTGGTGCCCCAATCTTCCGGATCCGCGCGCGTCCGCCTCGGCATCATCCCGTCCGAGACCACCGACGTCATCGTCGCGGTCAAGGCTGACATCGGAACCCCTGGCAAGGAAAACCCGCATCACGGGCGGATACAGTGCGCGGTGGAGCTCGCAGCCACCGCGGACGTGGACTACATGGGGCGGGGGGGAGAGACCCAAGGGCTCGAGCTCGCAAAGGCGCTCGAACGATCGTTAACCGGGCAGACCACCGGCGGGATGGGCTCGCTGACGAACGTCGTCGCGGGGGAACGAAACACCGACGCGCGCGTCTCGAAACACGGCCCGGGCGCCGCGCTCGACATGAGCGCCCTCGGCATCACGAAAGGGAAGACGTGCTGGATCCTGCAGTGCGACGGGGTGGTGCTCACGCGGGACGGATCGGTGCTGGACGCGTTATCGATCGCCGTCAAATGCGCTCTGGCCGACGCCAAGATACCGAAAGTGACCGCCGTCGCCGGCCCGGACGCGGACGATCCCGCCGAGCTCGAGCTCGACGACGATCCCGCGCAGTGCTCCCGGCTGGACGTCAGCGGCGTGCCACTCATCGTCACGTGCGTCGGCGTCGGGCCCGGGCGGCACGTCGTGGACGCCACCGACGACGAAGAGGACGCGGGTCGCGATTGCCCGGCTCTGTCGTGCGCGGTGGACAGGAAGGGAAGCGTCCGGTCGGTGACGAGCGGCGGGGGTGGTGGGCTGGACCTCGGGGTGATGCGCGCGATGCACAAGACGGCGAGGGAGAAGGGCGTGGAGCTCAACGAGGCGGTCGATACGTACCTCCTCACCGCGAAGAGCGGTAGCGACGGCGCCCAGGGAGCGGACGGCGACGACATGGATGAGCAGTCATGACAGTTTGGATGACTATGGATGACTCGCGACAAACAAACACACTTTGTGAAGTAAAACAGTAGAGTTACAAAAGAATCATCCCAATTCACATCATTTATTCACACGTCCTCGTCCATGTCGTGTGGCATTGCGTCCGATAAGCCGCGGTACGACTTTGCGGGCGAGTACGCCAACAGGTTCCTGGCGTGCGAGGTGTACAGACACGCGTACCGCTCGAGCTGGTGCGCGAACCGTGAGTTTTGGTTCCCCGCCTTCATCATCTGCCCCCACACGGGATGGAACCCCGCGTGCATCCGCCGGAGCTCCTCCCTGTGCGTCAGCCTCGCCTCCGTGGCGTCCCGCACCAGCGCTTGGTACGCGTCGTCGTCCATGGTCTTCGCGATTGTGTACTGGAACTCCGCCAGCTGCAGCGCGTCCTCCAGCGCGGTTCGCCGCCGCCGTAAGTCCCGTAGCTTACCCTGTGAACAAAACACGTCGTCATTCTAATTGCCAAAATACGATGATTAAAAAAAACTCACCGGCGTATCCGTCGCGGCGGCCACTTCGAGGCATTCCATCTCGTGCGCGAGTTCCGGCACGACGAGCATGGTCCGCCACCCGAGCGTCTTCTTGGACCGGAGGATGTCGCCGTAGATGTGGTCCCCAACGTACAGCACCTGCGCGCCGGAGGACACGCCGAGCATGGAGTGGAGGTGCCGGTAGCTCCCGCCCTGATACGCCTTCGCGTGCGCGCGCGAGGAATCCCCGTCTTGATCCGTCCTCTTGCCGCCCGTGCCGGCGCGTGCACCCGCGGTGGCGAGGAAGGCGTCAGCCTGTGACGCAGCCGCGGACGCGCCTATGGGCGTCATGGGTGCCCCGTCGTCGGTGTTGCTCAAGGCGCTGTAAACAAAACATGACGTCATTCTAATCGTCCGCATGGAAATATCAAAATAAACTCACCTGGTCTCGACGTCAACCTCGAATATAGCCGCTCGTTCATTCTCGAAAAATCCGGGTTTACACGAGCCGGTGACGACGGTGTCGAACAGCTCGGTCCACTCCGCGGTCTTCTCCTCGCCGCGTGTGCCGTGCACCAGGTGGTTCATCACCACGTTGGTGAAGTCCCAGAGCGAGTTGGTCAACAAAAAAACTTTCTTGCCCGAAGCCTTCAGCGCTTGAAGCATGGGAACCAGCGCGTCGTCCCTGTGTATGTACCGGTCCGGGTCCGCCGCCACCGCCGCCTTGAGGCTCCCGTCCCTGTGGCACAGGTCCACGGACGCGCGGATCTCGGCGTACATGTCGATGAACGGTTTCTTTGTCAGCGCAGTCTCCGCGGGCGTGAGGGCATCCTGTGAGAGTGAAACAAAACAGACGCGTTATACAAATTGCCCGTACGAGAACGGAAATAACGATAGACGTACCGATCCGGACTCGGTGAGCCTCTCCTTGAGCTCCACCAGCTGGCAGAACAGGTAGGTCTCACCCAGGGAGAACAACGTGTCCACGTTGGCGTACTCCGCGCCGTCGAAGCGATCGACGGACCCCGCGGTGGTGGCGTTGTACGTCTTGATCCGAGACTCTGCGTCGATCTGCCGGAACCCGTGCCTTGCGACTGTGAACATTGTTACACGACGTCAGTCATCTCACTTAATTGCCCACACGTAAATGAAAAGAAACTCGGAGATGAAAATATTTACTCACCCTTGACGTACTTGTGCCGGTCCATCTTGAGAATGTTACCCCTCTTTTTGTCAACCACGAGCCCGCGAACCATGTACTCGTGGTCGTACTCGTATCGCAGCACCTCCGTCGGGTACCCGTACACGTTCACGAGCTTCTCGCACGTCAGCGTGTACGCCAGCACCTCGAACGTCTCCGGCTTGTACATGGCCAAGGTGTAGTCCATGTCAAAGCCGACGGCGTCTATGTGCTGCATGTTTAGACTCCTGTTGCAGAATATGCGGTTCGCCGGTGACGGGCAGAGTTGCACGGCGAGTCGTTCGGCGAGTTCACCGGCGGCACCCTTGGTTGTGTCGGCGTCCTTGAGGTGCGTCACGAGTGGCCTGTCGCTCCACGGCTGAAGATCTTCTGGTAGCGGTTCCGATAAACCGGTGACGTGCGTCCTGGCGTCGCCCCGCGATGAATGATGCCGTCCAAAGCCGTATGGGATCAAGGACGGGAGCGTGGTGCGGCGGAACGTGGGGCTGGGGCTGGCGAGTGACCCGTCGGAGTGACGACCCGAGTTGAACGATGGGTCGGCTGAGCGTCTTTTTCCATGATGTGGGGCGTTGCCGCTGCACATCGGTTGGCAGGATGAGAGCGAGCGGACGTGTTGTGGGGACCTGCCGAGGCATCGAGCGGCGAGGGCGTGAGTGGCGAGCGGGCGGAGCGCGCTGCGCATGGTCCCCGTGGTACCCGCGTGGGTGGGTGTCGCGCAACGGAGCGTCGCCGTCGTGGACAGCCGTCACGCCCCACGAAAGGTTGGAAGGGAGAGGACGGGCTCGTGGGTGACGATGCGCGTGGAGACGTGTGCGAACCTGGTGTCGGTGCGGAGTAGTGAGGGATTTCGTCAGTGGTCGTCGAGGGCGATACGTGGAGCCGCGTCGCGTGTGTGGTGCGCGTTAACGAAGGGTACGGGAAGGTTCGGGCTCTCTCTCGGGCCGGTCTCTCGGCGCGTCCGAGGAATTAATCCGAGACGAGATGGGCACCGGAATTGACGCGTCACTGGTTGCCCTGGGCGGATCTTAGGGTTAGGGTTTAGGGTTGATGGGCGGGTCGGAACGCACCGGTCGCGACGTCCGTGTGCCACGCGCGGACGGTCCTCCTCGGTTCCGACGCCGAGCGCGCGCGGGTCAGTGGCCCGTTCGCAAAGCGGGGACGAGAGGCTCACGCATCCCCCAAAAGTTCCCTCAAAAGGTAATCTCTTAACGATTGTGACTGATTGCCTGTGGCGGCTCGCAATCCGATCTGGCAATCCGATTTCGCGGGAGATCCGCGGTGCGTTCGTGACTGCCGCCGCTCGTCCACGTCCCTTATCTCCGTTGCTTCGCTCATCCCTTGGCACAACTCCGTAGTAAGAACGCTCGAGAGGTGGGAGCGAAGACTGTGGAGAGGAAGTGATCTTCGCGGGTGAACCATGACGACCGTCGCGATCACCTCGGGTCGATTCGTCGCGCCCGGGCGCGTCGCGAGACCCCGCGCGCGCGTCGTGAACCGTCCATGCGCCGTCTCTCTAACGAATACGAAGATGTCGAAAGACACGTCGACGACCGCCGCGATGGGTGCGCGAGGAAGGTCTATGGAGTACGTGAGATTGAACGCCGCGACGCGCACGATGCCCGCGCTCCGCCGGCGATGCGTCCCGGCCGCCGCATCGTCCGGCGACTCCGTCGGAGCCGCGCCGGGATCGGTGAGCTCCTCCGTGGCGCTCGCCCCCGAGGATCCCGCCAATCTGCCCACGTCGTACTTCGCCGACGGCAAGCAGATGGACGCCGACGACGTCGACGACATCCCCCCGCCGCCGTCCGCCGCGCTCGTGGATGTCCTCCCCTACCTCTACAAGGTATCCGTCGCGCAAAAGGGCACCGCGGTCCGACTGGCGTTCGCGGTGTCCGCAATGCTGGTGCAGAAATCAACCGGACTGGCGGTTCCCATCCTGTTCAAAGTCGCCGTCGATCGTTTAACGGACGCGGCGATGGCGTCCGGGGCCGGGAACGAGGTCGCCGTCGCGCTCGCCCTCCGCGCCGCCGCGATGGCCATCGTCGCGAGCGGGTGCTTCAAGGCGGTGTCAGGTTTAGCCACGGAGCTTCGATCCGTGGCATTTACGCCGGTACGTTTATTTTAATTATCACGTGTATGGGCAACTAGACTGACGTCGTCGTGTTTTGTGTACAGGTTGCGCAAGCCGCGGGTCGAAGGGTCGCGCTGCAGGTGTTTAACCACGTGCTGAACCTGGATCTCTCGTTCCACTTGGACAGGAGGACCGGTGCGTTGCAGCGGATCATCGACAGGGGCACGCGGTCCATCACCATGGTGTTCAGGGCTGTTGTTTTCACCTTCGTGCCGACGATGGTTGAGCTGGCGCTGGTTTGTTTTTTGCTGTATAAAGCGTTTTCGTGGCACGTGGTCGCCGTGGTGCTGACCACGTTCGTGTTGTACGTGGGCTGGACCATGCGCATGACGGGCGTGAGCGCGGAGCTTCGTAAGATTGCGAACAAGATGGACGGCATCACCACCGGCAAGGCTGTGGACGCCTTGCTGAACTACGAAACTGTGACCACATTCGGTAACGTGCGACTGGAGAGCGAGTCTTACGACCGACTGCTCAGAAGTTACCACGAGGCTGCGCTCGGGAGCGAACGCGCGAGCTCGGCGCTCAACGCGGGACAGGCGGTGATCCTCGCGGCGGGCATGACGTGCGTGCTGGCGTCCGCGGCGCTCGGCATCGGGAGGGGCGGTTTAGATTTCGTCGGCCCGATGTCGCAGCGAGTGGGTGACTTGGTGATGGCCAACGGTCTGCTTTTACAGCTGTGGGCGCCGCTGCAGTTCCTCGGTTTTTTCTACCGCGAACTGAGGCAGTCGCTGGTGGACATGGAGGCTATGTTCGAGGTTATGAGCACCACGAGCGGTATACCGGAGGGAAACCAGGTTTTACCCAAGAAGGAGGGTGGCGCGGCGGTGACGCTCAGGGACGTTTCCTTCACCTACGGCGGCGACCGGCAGGTTGTTAAGAACGTTTCGCTGGACATCAAGGAAGGTCAGAGCGTGGGCATCGTCGGTCCGTCGGGGAGTGGTAAGAGCACTTTGTTAAGGCTTTTACTTCGCATGTACGACGTCACGGGCGGGAGCGTCGAGATCGACGGCGTTGACGTTCGCGATTTGAAGCAGGATTCGTTACGTTCCATCACCGCCGTCGTGCCGCAGGATACCGTGCTGTTCAACGACACGTTGCGGCACAACCTCCGGTACGGCCGCGCGGGCGCGAGCGAGGAAGAGGTGCTCAAGGCGGCGAGCGACGCGCGGCTGGACAACACCTTGGCCGCCATGCCGGACGGTTTACAGACGATGGTCGGCGAGAGGGGCGTGAAGCTCTCGGGCGGGGAGAAGCAGCGCGTCGCGATCGCTCGCGCGTTCCTCCGTTCGCCGCGGCTGCTGCTCGCGGACGAGGCGACGAGCGCGCTGGACACCGCGACGGAGGTTGGCATCCTCCAATCGCTGCAGGAGGTTGCGGAGGGGCGAACCGCGGTTTTCGTGGCGCATCGTCTGTCCACCGTGCGCTCCTGCGACGTCATCGTGGTGATGGAGGCTGGCAGCATCGTGGAACGTGGAACGCACGCGCAGCTCATGGACGGCGCGGGGGTTGGGCCCAAGAGCGGGTTGTACGCGTCCATGTGGGCGTCGCAGCAGGCGGAGATTGAGGAGGAGGCGAGGATCGCCGCGGACAGGCAGAGTAACCTCGGGGTTTTTTCAGAGGTTGAGACCTGA
>Ga0209666_1003546_pt1 | contig 11315 bp, 7 predicted proteins | sample SaaInlV_125m_DNA_FD_184679 | JGI IMG/M metagenome (GOLD analysis project Ga0209666, IMG submission 184679) | Marine microbial communities from expanding oxygen minimum zones in the Saanich Inlet - Saanich Inlet SI037_S3LV_10m_DNA (SPAdes)... | ecosystem: Environmental > Aquatic > Marine >...
GTACGGCGTAGAGAACAATCGCAAACCGAACAGCGGTAAGTGCACCGCCATCGTCGCGTGCGTCCCAGCGACGATGACGAACGTCGACGGCGAGACGGTGCCGTTCGATATCACGCCCGAGCGCATAGAACAAGTTTTGGCGGCGGATTACGGTGAAATCACAGAGCCCGAGGATATCTTTGTGCCGGAGGTGTTGATTGCGGATGACGAAATCAACGCCCTCATCGAGCAAACGGCGCCGACGTTTACCGAGGCGACGTATCACGAGCCGACCGGCGTGTACCAGCGCACGCTGAGTAACGGTATTCGCGTCAACTACAAGGTGCTCGACGCCGAGCCTGGGAGCGCGTTCTTACGACTCGTCGTCCCGGGTGGTCGTTCGGTTGAGAGCCCGAACATCGGGCCCGGCGGAATCGGTTCGTCGGCGGTCGGTTTGCGCACCGTGCAAGAGGCTGGCGACGTCGGCGAATGGTCGCGCAAGCAAATCGAGCTCTTGACGATGCAACACTTGCTCGTGTACGACGTCGAGCCCGAGGTCGAGTACATGTTTTTGGATTCCGCGTTCGCCACGGATGGAGGCTTGAGGACTATTCTCGAGATCATGCACCTCACGCTGACGAAGCCGACGTGGGACGAGCAAGCGCTCGAGCGCGTCAAGGACATTTACCGCATGTTTCAGATTAACACGAACAAGAACATCGAGTTGCTCACGCATGACACCATCAACGCCGTGATTTACGAAGACCGAAGAATCATGGACCCGAACAAGGAGGCACTCCAGGCGCTGACGCTGGATGGCGTTCGAGACATGATCGAAGCTCAATTCGCGAGCGGGGCTTTGGAACTCAACATCGTCGGCGACATCATCCCCGAAGAAGTCGACGAAATGGTTCTCGCGTTCATGGGATCGATTCAGACCAAGCCCGCGCCGCCGTTGCCGCAAGTGCCCCCGCTGAAATTGAAAGAGGTGCCAAAGGATGATCCGGTGCGCGCGCAGCGGTTGTGGTTGAAGGACAGCGACGAAAGAGCGTGCGCGGTGGCCGCCGGACCGGGGCCATCCATGTGGGCGCCGATGACGAGTCTGTACTCTGAAATTCCGAGCTTTGTCAATCAAGACGCGTACACGCCGGAACAGATTGCAGCCTTGCGCGATCCCGTGAACGAGGTGGCGGCGGCGAAGGGGAACCCATTCGCGCAGCAGTCTGCGCGACGCGCGAATTCTTTGGCGACGTATTGCGCGGGGATGATGCTCGCAGAAGTTATCGGTGGTAGATTGTTCACAACGGTGCGCGACGCGTTGGGTCTGACGTACGACTGCAACTTTACAATGTCGTTTGGATTACAAAACAACGACGCGACGACGTACAGGTTGTTGGTGACGTCGACGCCGGAAAAAATTGATGAAGCTCTCAACGCCGGCGTGCGCGTGTTGCGTGGATTTCAGATGCAGCGCGTGAGCCAACGCGAGGTCGATCGCGCGCGTTTAACGCTGTTGAGTCGTCATGAGATGGATTTGAAGACGAACAACTACTGGGCCGATTTGATGCAGTGCACCAACACTCCAGATTTAGCGCCGCTGAAGAAGATTCAGTGCGTCGCCGATTTACCCCTCATGTACGACGCGATGACCGTGGACGATCTTCAAGAAGTTTACGATCGTCTCGGCTTGAGCGAAGGCGAGATCTTCACCAGCGTGACGATCGCCGGGCAGACAGAGCCGCCTCCATTCCTGTCGAAGAAGGACGTCGACGCCGCCGCGCTCGCCGCCCAGACGCTGACCGCCGCGCTCGGTGGCATCAACATCGCCGAAGCGATCAAGAGATTGAAGAAAGAGCAGTCTCCGTCCGCGAGCGCGGAGTAGTTGCTGATTAGATGGCTATTTTAATGTAAACGCTTTCTCTCACGACGGACGGCTCGCCGTAGAGTAAAAAAGTCAACCCAGTCTCCTCGCACAAACTCGGCGTGGTCACACCGCAACGCGCGCGCACGCGTCGTCGCAGACGAACCAACTAATACTCAGACACGTCATGGTGGGCACGCGCAGAGCGTCCACGTCGTCGTCGACGTCCGTCGCGCACGGCAAAGATTTAATCAAGCAAATCCAGGCTGCGATCGCGACGAACGATCACGCCACGGCGCTGGAACGTTTGGACGATTTCAAAGTGCACGCGGCGACGACGTTCGTAGGAAACGAAGAAGACGAGCTCCGGCTGAGGCGCGAGGCGGCGGAACACGGGGTCATGATCAGCGCGGCGACGCGAGACGAGGAGAGCTTTGAGCGACACGCCTCGCAGGCGAAAGCTGCTTACGACGCCTGCAAGCGCGCGCCTTGCAAGCAACCCATCGAGCGTTCGCAAAATGAGGCGCTCATCGTCGGGTTAAACCTGTTGCGGTTGCTGGTTCAGAACCGCATCGCCGAGTTTCACGCCGAGCTTGAGACGACGGACGACGACGTCTTGAAAGATCAACGCGTGCAAGCGGTGTTGGAGCTCGAACAGTTTTTGATGGAGGGGGCGTATAACAAGATTGCGCAGCGACAAAACGCGCTACCAGATCCGAGCTACGAGTATTTCATGTCGATGTTGATGAACACGGTGCGAGACGAAATTGCGAGTTGCGCCGAGAGCGCGTACGGCTCGCTTACGGGCGCAGAGGCGATGAAATTGTTAGGATTCGCAAACGCTCAAGAGTTTGAAAAATACGCAAACGCGCGTGACTGGACGATGGACGCCAACGGAGGCGTGGTTTTCAACGAAGAAGTCGCGCCAGCGAGCGCCAGGGACATCCCGGCGGCCGCTCTGATAAATCAAACGTTGCTCTACGCCAAGGAACTCGAGCGCATCGTGTAGTCGCGCAGCATGCCTAGATTGTTCATCGGTTGTCAGTACACATCACACATTAGTCTTTTACGCTCGCGCGTCCACGGCGAGCGATCGGCGCTCACTCGGCGCTACGACGCCCCACTCGGCGTTAAGGTGTCCCACAACAGTCTTCAGTGCGCGACTCGCGACGCGCGCGACCATGCCGGACGAGAACCTCACAGAGTATGAGCGCCAGCGATTAGCGCACGTTCAGCGAAACCGCGAGTACATGGCTCGCTTGGGTGTGAACGCACTCGCGGATGACATTCGAAACAAGATGTCGTCGCGGAAGATTAGCACTACGTCACGGAAAAGAGTGAAGCGCGAAGAGCCGAGCGAGCCGACGAGGCGGTCGTCCAGGGTCGTCGGTGTGAAGGCCGAGTACGATGGATCGACCATCGACGCCTTGCTCGATGAGGACGAGGAAAACAAAAACGGTCGGGCGAGGAAGCGCGCGAGCGTCGACGCCGAGTTGGACGACGACGAGTTGGCAAAGGACGTCGTGGCGACGTCGAGAGAATGGCTCGCAGAAGCGCGAGAAAAGTTACTCGCCACGCGTGCGGACGTTGCTAATTCTTTTGTCGAAAAGTCAGCGAAAGACGAGGCGTGGCGCCGCGACGCCGTGGCGCGTTGGGGAGACAGCGTACCGTCTGCGCGTTCCGTGAGCGATTGGAAGGCGTGGACGATGTCTCGATTAGGAACGCCTCCGCCGCCGTCACCCATGCAATTGTTGCAAGAGTATTACGCGCATGACGCGTGGCAGTTGCTGATCGCGTGTGCTCTGATGTCGCGCGTCGCGAGCGGTGCTCTCAAACACGAATGCATATCAAACTTTTTCGCGAAATTCCCGACGCCGAGCGCGGCGCTCGCGGCGGATTCGCAGGACGTGTTCGAAATCATCAAGCGCCTCGGCTTGTTCCCCGGGAGGATGCGGACGATCGTGGAGGTGTCCACGAAGTTTCTATTGGAAACTGGCGAGTTTGAAGTCGGACTCGAGCCCGAGTTGAAAATTTACGGTATCGGCGAGTTTGGAGTGGATTCGTTTGAGATTTTTGCCCGTGGCGACGTCGGACGTAAACCAAAAGATTGCAACCTACAATCATTTTGCGCATGGCAGCGCCGTCACGGGAACGGGAAAGTTAAAGTCGAGACGTGACGTGCGATAGATGAGATAGATTGTCGACAAAACCGAGTGTGAAGCCATCGCGAGTCGCGCTTCTCGTCGTCCCCGCGCCAAGCGCGACAACATCGTCACATCGTCGCGCACACCGTGTGTGTGCGGCGATGCCACCGCTTGAGGATATCAAAAATGTGTTACTCGACGCGCTCACGGAGATCGAAAGCACGGCGCGCGACGTTCTCGCGAGTCTCGACGAACATCGTCTCGTTCGGGTGTCGAAGAGGCTCCCCGGCGGCGACGTCGAATGCGGAGCCGCGAACGCGCTGTTTCACGCCCTACGCGCGCAGAGCGGTCGTTATGCCTCCATCACGGTGACGTGCGTCTCGCCCATGGGCGTCGAACGTGAACACACGGCCAAATCGCTCGCCACGGCGGCGACGGAGCTCATACCAAACGCGTTCGCGTCAAAGCATTTCGCCGCCGTGCGCGTGCACGACGGCGGTGACAGCGGGATGATCACCATATGCACGTTAGAGCGATATGCCGAGCTGCGTGACGCGGGATCGGCGATGTGCGATAAATGCGGAAAATTTATCTCCGGCGGCGAACGCGGTTTGTGGTGGCATCGAAAGACGAGGCATAACGATTTACACCAGGAAGCCATGGACGCGGTGGAGAGAGAGCGAAACGCGCTCGTGGCGATGTCGACCTCGGGATCGAGGTCGGACCTCACGAACGGAGACGCGGCGTATTTGGATAATAAGACGAAAAAAGCGTCGCGGGAGGACGATTTGCGCGAGGCGATGGCGGCGGCCCGCCGCGGCGACGCCACTGTCATGGATGCCCTGATCGCGGCGAAGCGCGTCAAAGCACTGCCTTTGCCCGGACTTGAAGCCGCGCGGCGAGGCGATTTGAATCTCTTACGCTCGCTCGTTTCGCGCGATGGATGGGATCCACGCTCGAAGGACGCCGTCGATAAGCACGGTTCCAACGCGTTGCTTTGGGCCGCGGGCGCCGGGCACGTCGAGTGCGTCGAGTTTCTCGTCGAAAAATGCTGTATGAATCCTCAAACCTCCGTCCAGAGCGGACGGCGCTCGTACGCCGGTCGAAGCGCCTTGCACTGGGCGGCGCGAAACGGCCACGTCGAGGTGGTGGAATATCTGCTTTCGCGCGGCGTCGATCCGAACAGCACCACTGAAGACGGATCCACCGCTTTCGCGTGGGCTTGTTGGCAAGGTCATCTCGCCGTCATGCGCCAGCTCGTTGAACGCGCCGAGTGCGATTACAAGTCGTGCAACGATTACGGCTGTAACGTCGCGTGCTGGACCGCCATGGGCGCCGGTGGCGTCGAGTGTTGCGAATATCTCGCCTCACTCGGCGTGCCTTTCAATTTGATCAACGCCAACGGTCATAGCTGTTTACACAAAGCCGCACAGCGTGGAAATCGAGACGTGTGCGAGTGGCTCTTAGATACGCCGAGTCTGGGTCTAACGCGAGACCACGCCCAACCCGACGCGGAGGGATACGATCCGGCGGGTTTAGCTCTCGTGGAAGGCTTCAACGACGTCGCCGACTGGCTCAAGGCGCGCCAGCTCGAGCTCGAGTTCGCAAACCATAAATCTTAGCTCTAGCGTTTAGTCAAATTTCTCCACTCAAGTCGCGTCAGCTACATGGTTTGCTACGTTTTATTCTTCTAATCGCGACAAGCCGACGAACGCGCACGCGTAAGCATTCGCGTGCGCCGGTACCGTACAAGAACTTATACGTTTACGCGACTGGTATGCAGCGTTCGAGTACGGCTCCAAATAAATAGCTTCGGCGCGCGAGTCAACGTTTCGAGATTCGAGAACACGTTGGACGACGTGCCGAAGAAACGCAAAGGCTATGTCTATCGCTTCTTCGTTGTAATCGCTCACCCAAAAAGGAGGCGCGACGTTTCCTAACGATGGTGCGTTAGCTGCAAACGCATCGACGTGCTCACTGACGATTCGCTCAATAGCGCGCGCCCAGTCGCCGCCCACTGGCAATCCCGCGTTAAACGCGACGACGACGTCGTAAGCTGCTGCTTCAGATGCCGACGCTGACGCGACATCGCTGACTTCGGGATACAAGCCACGAATTGCCTGAATGCGCAGCCGCCCCGAACCATCAGTCGACGTCGCTTCACACACCACACCTGGATCAAGGCGTCGCAAAGTCGGACCGATGAACTCGACTTCGACGCGTTTGCAGTTCTCGAGCAGCACAGCGAGCGCGGCGAACGTGCGCCAGCGGGCGAGCTCGAACGCGTCCGCGGCGCCGAGCGCTCTGATCCTAAGCGTCCCACTCGTTGACGTGACGGAATATTCCTCGTACATCCGTTCGAGCGCGTCGACAATCGAGAGCACGGGCCCGAAAGTTTCCATGAGGCTCTCATCCTCGCTGAAGCGCGCGACGATGCTCGAACGTAGCGCTTCGCGACTACTGCCGGCCGTCTTTCGCGTGTCTGCAAGCATCGCCAGTCCGCGCGCTTGTGCATCGTCGTCGCGCGTCGTCGCGCTGTCCTCACCACGACACTCGCGCCTCGCCGTCGACCGCATGGACGCCGCGTCCACGCGTCTAGCGCGCTGCGCTGTAACGGCCTCGGCCAACGACCGAACGCCAAACGTCGACGCGCCGCAACTCCATCGCGCGCGCGCGGGATGACGAAAGGCGATGGCGGGCCGACGCACGTGATCAACACTGCGCCACTTCCTCGGGAAGACGTTCGAAATGTTCAACGCGACGCGCGCGCGTTCGGCAAGTCGCGCATCGCCTTCAGGGATTTGCAGTTTTGCATACCCGGGCGAACGGCGGCGGCGCCGGCTCGTGTCATCTTGACACCGACATCCGGAGTTGTCGAGTGCGGTGAAATGGTCGCCATCATGGGTCCTTCGGGATGCGGTAAGACGACTCTACTAGACATGGTCGCCGCGAAGAAAACCACGGCGTACGACGGCGAAGTCTTCTTTAACGGGTTGCCCCGCGACGACTTGTTCGCGCGTCTGACGAGCTACGTGCCGCAACAAGATCTTCTTCCCGCACACATCACGGTCTACGAAGCGGTAAAGTTCGTGCACGAACTCAGAGTAGAGGCGAATATGAGCCCAGACGAACGAGAAGCCGCCGTCATGGACGTCCTGCGTCTCCTCGGGCTCGACTCTATTCGAGATGAGCTCATCGGCGACGCGAGCGTACGAGGAATATCTGGCGGGCAAAAGCGACGTGTGACACTAGCGCGCGGATTAGCTGGTGGTTCACAGATCGTTTTCGCTGATGAGCCGACGTCGGGACTCAGCTCGACGGACGCCGAAACCGTCGTGCGAGCGATGGCTGTCGCGTCGGCGAGAACCGGCGTCGCGTTTGTCACCGTGATTCATCAGCCACGTGCGGAAGTCATGGATCTGTATCACTCGCTCATTCTGCTCACATCGTCGCCGGGACGGGTCGTGTACAACGGAGCTTATGAAGCCGCCGCCGCTTACTTTGCGGCTGCGGGATCGCCGGTGCCGAGTCGCGGAAACCCGGCTGACTTTTTCCTCGACGTCATCACTCCTGGCGCGCATGGTGAACGTTCGAACTTTTTTGCGCAGCGTTACGTCGAATTGCAACGTGATGGGGTCGAAAAACGCGTCGAAGCGTCTCTGGCCTTACCGAAGTTGACGCCGCTGGACGTTTTGCGCGAGACGGCGGTGATTCAAGGCTTGGTAGCATCGGATGTGCACGCAACGCGCATCGCGGCGAACTTTACAAAGCAACTTAAAGTACTGATGGAGCGCACACTCACAATCACCAAACGAAATCGTGTCGGTTTACGATTACGCTTCGGCGTTTCCATCGCGCAAGGCGTCGTCGTCGGGCTCGCTTTTTTCGACATTGCGAGCAAACCTGTCGTGAGCCAAATTTCTTTCTTTTTCATGTTGTTGCAAATGGGTACGATTGCGAATATGAGCGTTATGCCGGAGCTCATCGGCACGCGCCTTCTATTGAAAAACGAAGAAGCTGACGCGTTGTACTCGACCGGCGCGTCGATCGTCGTGCAGTCCAGCGTAAATAACACGTTGGCTGTGACGGGAAATTTCATCACATGTCTGCTCATGTTCGCATTTTCGCAGCTGTCGTGGTCCAAGTTCGGAACGTTGTACGCGTGGAGTTTGCTCAATTTCTTGTCTGTGACAAACTACTTGCGCTGCATCGCGGCGATTGCACCAAACGCGGCGCTGAGCGTTCAGACCGCGATGCCAGGACTTCTTTTCTTCATCTTATTTAATAATTTCTTCGTGAACAAGGCGACAGCGCCGGTGTTCATCAAATGGGCGATATACATCAGCCCTATGGCATGGGCAATCGAGCAGATCGTGTGCGGAATTTACGGCTTCAACGCCGATTTGGTAGCGTTTTACGGGTACGACGCCAGTACGAGTCGCACCGTCACGGCGCTCGGCGTTTTGTTGGGGGAGATGATTTTCTTTCAGTGCTTGGAAGTGATTTTGCTGAAGCGTTCGAACAGCATTGTGAGGTAGCCGTCTGACATTCGCGAGTGAGCGCGCGTGAAGATACACATGCGCGAACCACACGGGGATCGAAAATGAACGATCGAGCTCTAGAAATAGAAGAAATAGGAATGCAAAGCGAAACCCACGCGACTGCCGTCGTCGTCTCCCGGTGCCTTCCACGTCGCTTGTGCACTCCGTCTTAGCGGTTAGTCACGGGAAAACACAGGGGGACTTGCTCACTTCGAACGTTGCTGGTTTCATTTATATCACCGAGGTGGACATGATGCAGAAATCGTTCATACAAGCCCTCGGCCGTACGTCCTCGGCCGTACGCGCCTCGGAGCGTTCGTGAGCGGCGCAAACGGCGCGCGCATCGACGTATGACGACGGCGCGGCGGTTTTTCGCGCGGCACCTCGTTTGGGTCCGCTTTAAGTAGTAGTTTGGGTCCGCTGTAGTAGTGTTTGTCCTCAAAAGTGCTGCGTACGTCGCTGTGTCGCTGACTCCTCTCGCCTTCTTGAAGTCATTGTGTTCTCTGTACTCTTCAAAGAACGCCTCCAGGTGTTCCTGGGAGGTCATATTTCCTTTCCAGAGTGCCTTGAGTTCTCGTTCTAACTCGCTACACTCTTCGTCAGCCTTCTTTGTGATCAGCACAAGTACTTTGTACCTCGTTGTGTTGTTGACTCCTCTCGCCTTCTTGAAGTCATTGTGTTCTCTGTACTCTTCAAAGAACTCTAAAAGATGGAGATTGGGTGTCATCTCTGTAAAACGCTTTGTCTCGTACTTCCACCCGCTTTTCAACTGTTCTTCGTACGCTTGAAACGCTGGAAACCTCAAGTCTTTGTCCACAATATTTTTTAAAGCGGCGAACTTGTTAGTGTTGGTATTACCACACGCAGCATCAAAATCCCCTGTGTCCCTGTACTTTTCTCCAAACCGCTGAAGGTAGTACACATCCTCGGGTCTCTCTAGCGGAAACAGCGTTGTGAATCGCTCCCACGCTTCTTTAAGTTCAGGTTCTTCGTCTGTGTACGGACACTCTTCTCGTTTGCGGACATTCATCAACGCCTGGTACTGAGCTGTGCCGCTCTTGCCTCGTGCCTCGTTTGGGTGAACTCCACGCTTAACATCACGCAGCCATGTAAGCAGATGCGTTTCTTTGCTTATCTTGGGTGGTTTGACGCTCAACGCGTCTACTCTCTTCACGAGATCGTCCATGGTGTGGCGTTTGAGCATCAAAGTTTTGGTTTTCGTGGTCGCGCTGGGGTTTGAAAAAAGTATATATTTTACAGATAGTCTTTAAGTGGGTTTATTTATGTGGCCGTCGTGATGTCGCCAATCGGGGTCACTTTATATAGCACAATATATGGTTATAACTCATCGCTGAACGACGATGATTTGCGGCTTTTGTGGCGGACACCCGACGGGCGCGCCGTGGGTGGGGATGCCGGGGCGCGCGCGGAGCCTATCGTCCGCGCGGCGGCGACGCCTGACGCAGAGCGCGATCACGCCGTGACGAACGCGACGAAACCAATGACGACAAAACCGGCAATTTGAGCGTCCGGAAGAGTTCTTGCATTCGACGACGGAGCTGCGTCGCACGTCGTGTCCGTGCCCGAGGCGTCGTCGTTCGCGGAGTTGGTCGTCCCGGCGGGGCACGACACGCACGCGTTGGCGACGACGCGCTGGTCGGCGAGACACATGCGGCCAGACCACGCGGAGGGTGGACCATCAGTGGATGTACTGGCATCGTTGCGTTCGTACTTTGAAATCCAAGCGGTTGCACCATTAAACATCTCCGCGGCGTCCGTCACCGCCGCCGTGTTCCAAGCAGAGATGTCTTGGTTGAAGGCATCGGCGTACGCGAACATTTGTTTCATCGTCGTCACCGCCGCCGTGTTCCAAGCAGAGATGTCTTGGTTGAAGGCATCGGCATCATAGAACATGCCTTTCATTGTCGTCACCTTCGCCGTGTTCCAAGCAGAGATGTCTTGGTTGAAGGCATCGGCATCATAGAACATGTATGTCATTGTCGTCACCTGTGACGTGTTCCAAGCAGAGATGTTTTGGTTGAAGGCTCTGGCGTACCCGAACATGCCGAACATTGTCGTCACCGCGGCCGTGTTCCAAGCAGAGATGTCGCCGTTGAAGGCTGTGGCGCCCAAGAACATTTGTTCCATCCTCGTCACCTTCGTCGTGTTCCAAGCAGAGACGTCGCCGTTGAAGGCTGTGGCTTCATCGAACATGTATGCCATTGTCGTCACCGCCGCCGTGTTCCAAGCAGAGATGTCGCCGTTGAAGGCGGTACCCAAGAACATTTGTTGCATGCTCGTCACCTTCGTCGTGTTCCAAGCAGAGATGTTTTGATTGAAGGCTGTGGCTTCATCGAACATGTATGCTATTGTCGTCACCTCCGCCGTGTTCCAAGCAGAGATGTTTTGGTTGAAGGCTGTGGCGTCAGCGAACATGCCGTACATTGTCGTCACCGCCGCCGTGTTCCAAGCAGAGATGTTTTGGTTGAAGGCTGCGGCTTGGTAGAACATGTATTCCATTGTCGTCACCTTCGCCGTGTTCCAAGCAGAGATGCTTTGGTTGAAGGCTGCGGCTTGACTGAACATGCTGTTCATCTGCGTCACCTGCGACGTATCCCACGACCCGATTGCGAGACTGTTCCCTTGCTTGCAGTCCACGGACGGCGACGAGCAGTCGCACGCACCCGTCGCATCAGCCGCGAGACAGTTATTGATAGCGCTCTTGAGATTAGCACCATCCGCCGGGAAAGCAGCCGCCCGAGCGCGCAGCGGCGCGATCGAGATCGCGAC
>Ga0209666_1003550_pt1 | contig 11311 bp, 5 predicted proteins | sample SaaInlV_125m_DNA_FD_184679 | JGI IMG/M metagenome (GOLD analysis project Ga0209666, IMG submission 184679) | Marine microbial communities from expanding oxygen minimum zones in the Saanich Inlet - Saanich Inlet SI037_S3LV_10m_DNA (SPAdes)... | ecosystem: Environmental > Aquatic > Marine >...
CGCGAGTCTCTGCCTGTGGGTTTGCGCTTCGCTCGCGACGGCCTTCTTTCATCGTTGCGCGCGCTCGTCTGCGACACGGGCTGGGACCCCACTGGTTGCAATTCGGTGGACGCGAACGGGTCGTGCGCGCTGCACTGGGCCGCCGGTAAAGGCCGTTTGGCGATTTGCAAATTCCTCGTCCACGAGCTGGGCGAGAACCCGCGGCGGGCGCAGAGAAGAGACGGGCGCACCGCCATGCACTGGGCGGCTCGGAACGGGCGTGTGGAGACGCTGCGGTGGCTTGTTAAAAAATGCGGCGTCTCCGTGGACGAAGCGACGAACGACGGCACGACACCGTTCATGTGGTGCGTCTGGGGGGGCGGAGGCGCGGAGGTTGAGGTTTCGACGGAGACGAAGACGTACGAAGAAAACGAAACCAAAGACGAAGACGAAGACGTCGTGGACTTCGGCAAAACGCTTTCTTTTTTGACGTCGGACGCGAAGTGCGACGTGCACGCCACGAACGCGTTCGGGTGTAACGCCTCGCAGTGGGCGGCGCAACGAAAATTCGGTTCCGTGGCTATGTGTTTATATCTTCAGAACGTGGGCGTCGACTTAAAAGTAACGAACAGAAACGGACACAGCGCCATTCACAAAGCCGCGGTGAAGGGGAACCGCGCGGCGTGCGAGTGGCTGCTCGGCGCCGGCGGGTTAGGGCTTCCGCACCTAAACGCGGACGGAGACGGGAACACGCCGGGGGAGATGGCACGGTTAGAGGGGCACGAAGACCTCGCGGCGTGGCTTTTCGAGAAAACCAGGACGCTCGAGGGGGAGCGGAGTTTAGGGGCGTAGCGAGCGCGACAACGAGGGAGGCGCGCTTTTTTTTTTTTGTGTTCGGGCGCATCGAGTTCACGTCTCGATCTGTCTCGATTGAGAGGTCCTCCTCTCAGCCGAGAGGTGTCGACTCGATTCCTTGACTTTTACCCGATTAGGCATTTCGCTAGAAGAGCTCTTCGTCCCCGCTTCGTCGCGCGCGCGCGCATTCGTCGGGGCACGCGACCGCGTCCGGCGTCGGCGAGCCTTCCCCGGAAGCTCGAGCGCGCGCGATGAGCGACGTCAAGTCGATCGACGTGGGCGGTGCCCTCTTCGTGGACAAGTGCGTGCCTCGTCCCGCGAATTGCCTCCGTTGGCGCGATCCTTCGTCCGAGACGCTCGGGCGCCGATTCGCGCCCGCCACCGCCTCGTCCCCGCCCCGCGCCCCGCGCCTGACCGCCGTCCCCCGCTCCCGCGAACCGCAGGTACTGCGACGTGAAGATCAAGGGCATGTCCTCGGGCAAACCCTCCGTGCAGTCCGGCTCGGTGCGTCCCGAATCGGAAACCTCTGACGCGCATCTCCCAAACTTCTCTTTTCTTCTTGTTAACACGAGCGACGACGTCAGACCGACGCGTATTTATTCCGACGCACGACTGACACCCACACATCCGACCACCGACACGCTACCACCGTGATACACAGTGTTTCGACCAGACGCGTCCGACGTTCGGGCGAAGACCCGGCGCGCACGCGGTTTCCGACGCTCCCGTGCCCAAGTACGCGGCGACGACGCAGTCGCACCTCTGGCCCACTCCGAAGCCGACGACGGACCGGTTTTTGCGCAAGGGAGACGGCGCGCGGGTCAAGTCCGGCGAGCTCTTCGCGACAAGAGGCGGGCTTGGAAATTCGCGTACTACGGGTTTAGAATCGGGAACGAGCGTTTCGATAATGGCCGGCAGCCGGTCCACACCCATCGCGCCTCCGCGCGCGAACGCGTTTGGTAAGCGCGACAATCCGCCGGACACGCAGTTCCGCAAGTTTTACGAACGCGGCGACTTGCCCGTCGCGGTGATGTCCGCTTCCAAAAACACAATCAACTGGAAGGTTGATGTCGATAAACTGGACTACCACCACTACCTGCCCATCTTCTTCGACGGCGTGCGCGAGAAGGAGGACCCGTACCGGTTCCTGGCGGTGAAGGGCGTGGAGGACATGTTGCGCTCGGGAGGCGCGAAGATCTTACCGGTCATCCCGCAGCTCATCATCCCGATCAAGACGGCGCTCAACACGAGAGACCCGAGCGTCGTGTGCATCGTCTTGCAGCTCCTGCAGAAGATGGTCGTGAGCGCGGAGCTGGTGGGCGAGGCGCTGGTGCCGTACTACCGCCAGATCTTGCCCATCCTCAACGTCTTCAAGAACAAGAACGTCAACCTGGGCGACGGCATCGACTACGCGCAGAGGAAGCGGCGCAACGTCGGCGAGCTCGTGCTGGAGACGCTGCAGCTCTTCGAGCGCTACGGAGGGGAAGACGCGTTCATCAACATCAAGTACATGGTGCCCACGTACGAGAGCTGCGTGAACCTGTGAGACCCGCGCGCGTAGCGTGTAAAGAAGTCTTTCTTTCATCACTGTTTTGCCCGAAAACACCCAAAAAAAGAAGAGCACGCGTTTTCCGGAAAAAATTCGCAAAAAAGTGGAGTCGCAGGGTATCGATCCCCGTACCTCTCGCATGCTAAGCGAGCGCTCTGCCATCTGAGCTACGACCCCGTAGCGTCGCTCGAGAATTCCCGAGCGGTGCAGTCTATGTGTGGCAGTGTGAACCGAATCATAAATTCATGTACCAGAATTTTTCAGGAAAAAACGTAGACTAAGCACATACGATTAATCATTTACGGGAATGTAAGACTAAAATACATGTTGATAACAATACAAGGGAACGCGGCCAAAAAGCGAAAAGGGACGATGCGAGGCGCGGGACGCCACTCGCGGCGCCGCGGCGCCGCGGGTCCCCTGATGCGCTTCAGGATCGGGATCGGGTCGACGCGCACGCGCATCACTCGGATATGGTACGACACGACTCACCCCGGGTCTCAAGACTCGCACCGCTCGCCGCGCGCCCGTTGTTCGTTAGGTAAAGCTCGGATCGTAGCCGCCGCTTTTTTCCCCGCACGCGCCCGCGCTCGCGGGCTCGACGCGCGCGCCCCGCGCCCCGTGACGCCCGAAGCCGGTGAGGAGACCTTTTACGCTTGGCTACTGACGTCCCTCGAGGGGCCGGAGTAGTTATCGGGCAAACCTCTCGTGCGGCCATGACGCCAATTGAGCATACCATCTGACGGCTTCGCGGAGCGTGGGGCGCGGCGAGAACGTCGGCGGTTCCGTCTCTCGAGATTTTATTTTCCAATTCGGTTTTCCCGCCGAGGCACGAGTGTGTACAGATTCGCGGGCGCTTGATACCCGCACTGCGCGACTCTGAAGGTTGTACTTTCCGTGCCGAGAGTGACGGGCGAAATCTACGGTTATCCGGTGTCGCCCATCGCCGGATGCATAACCTAATTCGTCCGAAAGCGCGTTCGCGCCGCGAAGCGCGATCACCGCCGCTCGCGACGGTCCCATCGCCCGCCAGACCCAAAAGCCCGAAAGACCCGAACGACGTTTTCGATGATGCATAATTTGATCCACGCGACTGACTGTCGGTGACGATCAACGTTCAATATATTCACCATCTTTCGACTGAAGAAAACAGTCACGAGTACCGGGTGCGAAAGGCGCGGCGCGCGCGACGTCGGGCTTTTGGCGGTTTTTTGGTTTTTTTTTTTCAATCCGAAACCCGCGGCGAACGAACTCGAACGCGGAAACGCGGAAACGCATATTATATGCGTCTCGTTCGCCGCCCTCTCGCAGAACGTCACCTGAGAAAGCGGACGTAGAACACCCGCAATCGGGGCGCGTTTTGAGAGAGGGCCACATGTACGGGATGTTCCTCTCCGGGGTCTCGAAGTCCGTGATGCAGATGAACCTCGAAAGGAGCAGCGACAATTTTTTTTTGGCGGTTCCCGAACGTACCGCCGCCGCGCGCGCGAGGCTGTTCTTCGTGGGATGATCGATAAATTCGCACGACCCGCGGCGGCACGCCGCCGCGGGGAGGCGCCGAGGGTTGCTTCCCGGGGTGAACACGGGCATTCCTTGGTCATTACGCAGCCTATGATTCGTTTCTGTCCTGACCGCGATGAACGCCGCGCGCGTTTGTTTTTTTTGTTTTTTCGCGTTTCGCGCCGTCGTCGAGACGGTTCCTCGCGCGCGTCTGACCGTCTCCGCCTTCCCTTCTCCTCTCTCGAGCAGATGCCGAGCGAACGCCAACGTCGCGAACGCGAATCGAACGTCGCGAACGCGAAAAGAGAACGCGAAGGAAAAACAGAGGTTCGTCCCCTCGCCGACCCGCCGTGCCCCGCCGCGCCGCGCGCCGCCGCCGTCGGCTTCCGTCGCCGCGGGAGGATGAAAGAAACCACGACCCGCGACGGCACGCCGCCGCGGGGAGGCGCCGAGGGTTGCTTCCCGGGGTGAACACGGGCATTCCTTGGTCATTACGCAGCCCGTGAACCGTTTCTGTTCTGACCGCGTCGATGACGAGTCCGAGGACGCCGCGAGCGCGAGCGCTAGCGCGATTTTCTTTTTTCCCCGAACCCGCGCCTGGACAAAGCAGAAGGCGTAGAGAGCCCATCGGGCGCATGCGATGCTTTCCCGTCGTTCACAGGCAGAGCCCACAGCTTGGGAATGGGTGAGCACTCGGACGTCCATCTTACCGGTGGTCGACCCTGAACAGTCGCTCAATCTCCCTCGCGACATTCGGTTTTTTAAACAAGCCTCGGCTCCGCGTTGAGGATACCTACTCGCCGATTCCCGTGAGGCATCAATACCTTCAACCCTCTAAGAAGTACCGAGCGGAGCGTTTTTTCGACGCGGCGGCGAGCCGAACGAAACCGTCACGCGCGAACGACGACGTCGAAGACGAAACTTCTTTTGTCTGAATCACGTCGTCCTTACCGGACGTCCACGTGACGACTTAAGAATTGATTGCCTCAAACTATCCGAGGCGTCGTCCAAAGCGCGGTTTCGTTGGGTGTTTTTTTTCCACGGAGAGACGAGCCCGGCGACGCGAGCGCCACTTTGCCTGAAGCGGCCCCTACTTCCTTGGGCCAGCCTTCTTACTTCAGTTGCGCAGAGTAACTCTGCGTCCGCCTCGGCGGGCGCGCCGGCCAGACAACCGGTTTGGGGTCTTCACTCCACAGAGCGCGTCGGCCGTTCCCGGCGCGTTCTACTCATCTACGGACCAAATTCATTTTTTTTTTTTTGGTATTTCTCGTCGCGAACCGTCTCGCGATCGAGCGGCGACTCACCGCACCCGTCGTCTGTCCTCCTCCTATTTCGCCTCAGACGCACACAGCCGGCGGTCGTTCTCGACGCGCTACCTTTTGAACGGCGTCGTGTCGACGCCTCCCTCGGAACAGAGAATCGCGAACGCGTCGTCGTCGTCGTCGTCTCGTCTCGACTTTATGCTCGCAGTATATTTTCCGTGTTTTCGTGCAAGACGCTTTTTTGCACTCACGCTCGCGTCCGTGATTGGCCAGTTCCAAGCTGGACCCCCACGTGGCTTCTCGCCTTTCTCGGACCACGAGCGTCGCACAGCTGCTATCCGTCGGTTCGCGACTCAATCGAAAATCGACTCGCAGGTGGTGTCTCCTCCGCCGCGCGCACTCTCGCACGCACGCGCGACCGCACCGCAGCCGTCGTCCGCCGCACCCACGGCCACGATGTCCTCCGCCCTCGCCTTCTCCGCCTCCGTCGCGGCGCGCCCCGTCGCCGTCGCGGCGCGCCGCGCCGCCTCGTCCAAGGCGCGCCGCGCCGTCTCGCCCCGCGCCGAGGTGGATCGCGGGTACGGCCCCGGCTCCGCGGCCGTGTCCACCGAGGACCTCTACGAGGTGACCCTCCCCAAGCCCATCGGCGTCAAGTTCGTGCGAGGGAACGACGGCGGCGCGTACGTCGCGTTCGTCCCTCCCGAGCCCGAGTACGACGCCTTCGAGATCGGCGATAAAATCGTCGCCGTCTCCGCGTCGTTCGGCGACGAGATCTGGGACGCCGACAACTACGGCCAGGTCATCTACGCAATGAAGAACCGTAACGGCGACATCTTCCTGAGGATGCGGAAGATGAACGGTGACCTCTCCGCGCTGGAGCAGAACGAGAAGTCCAGCGCCATGGCCGCGGAGCGCGCGGGCGGGAACTACGGCGCCGGCACTAAGGAGCAGCAGATGGTGAACTTCAGCAAGAAGAAGGAGTTGGAAGTGCAGCGTCTTGACATGTTCGACGAGGGGATCGCGCTGTATAACAAAGGAGACTTCGACGGCGCGCTCATCGTGTTCGAGGAGGTTGCGGCTTTAGAGCCGAAGAACTACATGTCCGACTCGTTCGAGATGGCCACGGAGATTTACCGCGTCTCCGAGTACAACATCGCGTGCTGCTTCAGCAAGCTCGGGCAGGTGGACAACTCCCTGGCGGCTTTGAAAAAATGCATGGGCGCGGGGTGGACCGACTACAAGAAGATCCGCCAAGACCCGTCGCTGGAGAACGTGCAGAAGGCGCCGGGGTTCAAGGAGATGATGGACAAGTTCGACGAGCCGCTCATCAACGACAACGCCGTCAAGTTCCTCAAGGGCATCTTCGGGGGCAACAAGTGAGTGGAGTGTCGACGAATGCGGAGCGCGCGAGGATGTTGAAAGAATTCTTTTCCTTTTTTTTTTCGCCTTCCAGCGTGCTCGCCTGCATCGCGCGCGACGTCCAGATTTTCGGCCACGTCGGCGACGTCGTGGATAGGCGTTCTCGTCCCGATCGACCGTGCTAGCGCTCCGCACAACTCGACACGCGAGGACACCATGCTGTCCGCCGCGACCGCCTCCGTCGCCGCGCCGTCACTCACGGGCGGCGCGTTCCGCCCGCGCCTGGCGCGCGTCGCCGGCGCTCGCTCGTCGAGCCGCGCCGCGCGCGTCGCGTCCAAGGGCGCGCTGCGCGTCGATGCGACGATGGCCGAGTCCGCCGCGCCCGCGCTGTCGCTCGGCGACCTCTCCGCGCCCGTGCTCAAGTCGCACGGCTCCGGCAACGCGGTGGCGCAGACCTCCGCGAACCTGTTCGCGGCGCACCCCAGCAACCCCAACCGCCCGTTCCAGCAGGGCGTCGCGCCGCAGTTCGTCGCTGCGGCAGTCGTCTGCGCCGCGGGCGTCGTCGTGAAGCATCTGCTGGACACGCCGTCGCGAGCGTACGTCACGGGCCCCGACGGCGCCTCCGTCGGCACCGTCGGCGAGGAGTACGACGCGTGGACCGAGGAGGGCATTCTGGAGTACTACTGGGGCGAGCACATCCACCTCGGGTACTACACGGACGAGGACATGGCGAAGGGTGCCGGGACGCTCGTGGGGTGCGGCGTCAAAGATTTCATCGAGGCCAAGTTTGATTTCGTGGACAAGATGTTAGAGTGGTCGGAGTGCCCTCCCGAGCCGGCGAGGGTGCTCGACGTGGGGTGCGGCATCGGCGGCACTTCGCGGCACCTCGCCAAAAGTCTCGGCCCGAAGTCGCAGGTCCAGGGAATCACCCTCTCCCCGAACCAGCGCGACCGCGCGACGGCGCTGGCGAAGGAGCAGGGCGTGGATAACGCGTCGTTCCAGGTGATGAACGCGCTGGCGATGGATTTCGAAGATAACACGTTCGACCTGGTGTGGGCGTGCGAGTCCGGCGAGCACATGCCGGACAAGAAGAAGTACGTCGAGGAGATGATCCGCGTGTTGAAACCGGGCGGGACGATCGTGATCGCCACCTGGTGCCAGCGCGAGACCCCGCCCGCGTTCACCGCCGAGGAGGAGGCGAACCTTAAATTTCTGTACGAGGAGTGGGCGCACCCGTACTTCGTCTCCATCGAGGAGTACGTGCGCCTGATGGAGGGCACCGAGTCTATGGCCTCGGTGGGGTCCGCGAACTGGGTGAAGGAGACGATTCGGTCGTGGCGCCACTCCATCTGGGTCGGGGTGTACGATCCCTGGCCGGTGATCAAAGCCGGCCCGAGGATCTGGTGGAAGACGATTCGCGAGATCGTCACGCTCGAGCGCATGCACCGCGCGTTCGACTGCGACCTCATGACGTACGGGATGATGAAGGGGAAGAAGAAAGCGGCGCCTTCGCCGGAAAAAGCCCCCTGAGAGTGAAGACGGGGCGTCCGAGCAGCGCGTGCGGCGGCTCTCTGTATGTGTAGCAGAAGTGTTTTGGTGCGACGACGGATGCGCTCTCGCGGTTCGTTTCTTCGATACGGGCGTTTTTTGCAGTGCAGATGTGCAGTGCGTCGATGTCGCACACCAGAGCGGTCCGAATCTCTCTGTCTCAGCCGTTTGTTTCTTGTTGCCGTTGGCGGGTCCGATGGCATCACTCCTCGTGATGACGCTCGCCGGGTCGAGCCCCGGGTCGGACGCGTTCTACCGCCGGTCCATGCGCAAAGGGACCGGCGGTGACGCGGAGGGAGAGGCGATGCGCGCGAACCTGGCGTTCCAGAACGCCCTGCGCGAGACCTCCGCGCACGGCGCGGGAGCCGTCTTGGATGCCTCCAAGACGCTCTCGTCGAAACGCTCGCGACGCGCGCGGGAGAGAGCCGCGCACGCGCACGTCAGCACGCCCACGGAGGCGGAGGTGGACGCGCTCCTGGCGCGTTTAGCGGATGGCAGCCCGTCGCTGCTCAAGGCGGGGATCACGCCCCCGAAGCCGGCGTGGGTGCCCCCGAAGCCTCCCGCCGCGGACGCGGCCGCGTTCCCGGCGTGGCTCCCGGTGGAGGCGATGCCGCCGGCGCGCGAAAACGCCGCCGCCTCCGCCAAGACCCCGCCCAAGCACGCGCGCGTGATCCACTTCGCCACGCCCGGCGAGACGGCGGCGGCGGCGCGCGCGCACGACGGCCCGGACGCCCCCGAGGACGCCCCCATGAACCGGTTACCGATCTTCGAGCGGCTGTACCGCCAGGTGCCCAGCGGCCAGCGCTCGAAGTTCGGCTTCCCGGACGCGACCGCGACGGAACGAACCGCGCGCGACACGGCTGGCACGCCCACTAAATCGCCTCGTCTCCCGAAGGACCTGCGTGAGAAGAGAAGAGAGATCGCGTTGCTGAAGGCGGAGCTCGCGGCGCGCGAGATGGCCGAAGCCGCCGGCGCGGCGGATGCCGCCGCGCTAATCGCCGCGGAGATGGCGCGTCGAGGCGGATTGATCCCCGACGCGTGCGAAGCGAAAGGTCCCACGTCACCGAAGACGACGACCGAAAGCGCCACCGATAGAACCGCCTCGGGAACCTTCCACGAAGAAAACGTCGAGAGCCGAAAGGCTGACGCGCAGCTCGCGCTCGCGGAAGCCGCCGCGCGCGAAGCGCTGGAGAAAATTCTCGAGTCGCCGAAGCCGGTGGCGAGTCGTCGCTCGCCGTTCGGCTCGCCGACGGAGGACCCTCCGAACTTCTCTCCTCTCCGCCGACCCGGTGTAACGCATCCCACCGTCTCGAGACTCGCCTCAGACCCCGCGGGCGTGGACTGGCGGTTCGCGGAAGGCGCGTTCGAGTTCGGCAGCGCCGGGAAGGCGCCCTGGCGCGAGCGGGCGCTCCGCGCCGAATCGAACCGGAACGCGAAGGCGGCGGCGTGGGAGGGCGAGGTCCGCGCGCGCGCTTTGGCGAAGGCGCATACCGAGCAGCTGGTCGTTGACGCCGAGCGCGAGCTGGAGCGGCTGCGCAGGGGCAGGGCGGAGATCGTCACCAGGCAGATGCACGCGCGCGCGCTCACCAACGCCAAGGCGGACCCGAAACGCGCGCCGCGCGCGCGCGCGCCGTGGGGCTTCGAGTCGACTGCCGGGACGATCGAGAACATCCGGAACGCCGCGACGGCGTCGCCCTCGTCCCCGATGGGGATGGGCTCTCCACTCGAAGACGGGGACGACGAGATGATGAAACACGCATCGGAGAGCGCGGCAAAAACACCTCCCGCGGCGGAACGTTCGCCGTTGATGGCGGAGCGTTCGCCGTTGATGGCGGAACGTTCTCCGTTGATGGCGGAGCGTTCGCCGCGTTCGTACGGCGCGGCGGAGCGCCCCGCGCCCGCGCGGAGGAACCCGAGCGCGCGCGGTCCTTTCGGTTCCGGTTCCGGCGCCGTCTCGGGTGCCGAGGCGGCTCGTCTGGCGGCGGCTCGCGTCCGCGCGCGCGAGCGCGAGGAGGCGAAGGCTGCCGCCGCCGCGAAGGCTGCCGCCAAAACGAAGGCGGAGGCGGAGATGTTCCGCGCGCGGCGCGCCGCCGAGCGCGAGAAGAAATCTTTCTTCGCGGCGAAGGCGCCTTCGTCGTCGTCGTTCCTCGCGCCGACGGCGGCGTCCGTCGGGAAAGTCGCGCACAAGCCACCCGGGCCTCCGCGGCCGGCGACCGCCGCCGCGCGGGCGACGAGGCGTTCCGAGGACTTCCGCGGACATCTTAAGGACTCCGGTACGACGCGGACGCCTTCTAAGGCTTTTGTCGGCGAAAAAAAAGAGGTTGGGGAAACCGCCGCGCGCGTCGATAAACTCGAGCGCGACGTCGGTTTTCTCCGGACGGAAGTCGCCTCTCGCGGCGACGCCGTTCGATTGGAGCTGGAGGGACTACGGGCCCAGATGACCGCGATGCTGGAGATGCTCTCGTCGAGCGGAAAGATGAGCGCGGAAAGACGGTCTGAGACTCAGGGAAACACAAACGCGTCCTTTGCGTCGGCGAACGGAAGCGGCGTTTCGGTTTCGGGTTCGCCGGTGAAGTCGACGTTGCCGCCGACGCCGCCGCGGGGCGCGCCGCCGCCTCGCGTGGACGCCAAGTCCGCGCCCGCGTCGCCGGCGCGCGCGCCCGCGCCCCGCGGGGGACCGTCGCCGGCGGCGTCGCCTCGCGCCGCCGCGATCCCGGCGGAGAGGGGCGCGGAGATTCCGGAGAAGAGCGCGACACCCTTCCTCAGCGGGTGACACTATCGCGTTTATCACGACAGACTTTGAAAGCGCTTGAAAGCATCATACGACGCAACGGTTCCGTTTCTGGACCCCTCGGTTTCCTCGGACGCGCCGCGCTCGGTTCTCGGACGCGCGCGGCTGACGAGCGGCGCGGACGCGTTTTCGCGCGCGCGTCGAGTCTCGTCGGACCACTCGATTCGCGCCTCTCGGGAACCCCGACAGGAAACCGCGCGCTTTCTCGGCGTTTTTCTCGAACGAAGCGCGGGCGACGGTTCGAGAAAGGGAGGACCGCGGAGCGTCGCGCGTCACTTCTCCCCGCACGCAGCGCCTCTTCGCACGCCACCGCCACCCCCACCCCCCCTCAGCATGCCTAAGGGTATCGTCGCCCGCCCGCGCCTCGCGTCGCTCGCGCTCGTCGCCGCGCTCGCGGCGTCGTCGCACGTCGCGCTCGCCTCCGCAACCGCCACCCCCCGCCGCGCCCTCCTCCAAGACACCGTCGCG
>Ga0209666_1003557_pt1 | contig 11299 bp, 6 predicted proteins | sample SaaInlV_125m_DNA_FD_184679 | JGI IMG/M metagenome (GOLD analysis project Ga0209666, IMG submission 184679) | Marine microbial communities from expanding oxygen minimum zones in the Saanich Inlet - Saanich Inlet SI037_S3LV_10m_DNA (SPAdes)... | ecosystem: Environmental > Aquatic > Marine >...
CGCAAACAAAACGTCAGCAATTGTTGCAACAACAAAGTTTAAAGAAATAATAAAACTTTCAATGGCAAAATTGACAACTACACAACAGTTGTGAGCGCTCAAAGTTTTACCAAGTTAAATTTTCTGCGCGCTCGTTAAACTCGTCCATGTCCTCCTCTGATTCAAACGCACTATCGTCACTATGAACCATGAAGTAGCTTCTTTTTCTGCAAATCTTAAGAACCAAAAAGTACCAATTAATCACTATTCTGTGTTTTAACTGAGACTTGTATTGAATATTGCTCTTAAAAGAGAATTGGCACCTATGCCCCATGCTGATGCACATTTCTGCGTCTTTATAACAAGACCAGTGGCCGTTTTCGCGATTCTTCATAAACAAAGTCGTAAAGAAATTTTTTGATGCATAGAATCTCAAATGAATGTTTTGTTTCCACAACCTATCCATGTGATTGAGCAGAAAATTGACCACATCACAATTGTATGAAAGATCCAATTTCTTGCTCAGTCCAAGCACCCACATACTGAAAACAAGATGTAGGTATTTGCGCAATTGTATTTCGTTTGTCCATGCAGTGCAATCGTACTGTAATCTGTCATCGTACGCACATGGCACATCATCATCGTCTTCATATTTGATGCAGTGAGGCTCATCATTCAATCGGCAATTCCAAAAACGGTCCCATATTGGCCAACATCGCCCAAATTGTGGTTGCTGCAATCCAACCCATGCTGCTTGTAGTGATACATGCATGTTCCATGGGAAATACCCATCCCCACCAAACATTTCCGTCTTCAGACGAAATCAGTCCTGTGTTTTTTTCAAAAAATGTCTCTTGGCAAAATAAAATGCTCAAAAAAAATTCCAAAAAATAAAAAAAATTCCTAAAATCTCATATTGACCAAATATGGGTTTGCAGAACCCATGCCTCCAAAACGTTTCAATCCTACTAAGCGAGCCGCCTCTCCATTGTCTGTCTCTGTTTCTGTGTCTGTAAAAAGTGTCTGGTTTTGTGTATGTGCAGTACCGCGATGTCCAACTTTGTTTTCATTTGTATCAGAAAAAATGACATAGTTCGGTCCAAGAGGTTTCAGAATTTCTGTTAATTTGTCTTGCGTCATTTTGATTGCCAAATGAATTGCTTGTGCTTTTTGCTGCTGCTGAAGACTTTGTCTCACGCAGGTTATGTAAGTGAAGAATTGACACAATCTTAATCTAAAATTATGATATGCTTGTTGTTCGTCAATATTTTTAGACGTTTCCAAATTCTTAAGAGTCGCTTCCGCATTATCTTTGAGTTGAAAAATATGAAAATCAGTTGTTAGCAGAGTATATAAATCTTTTGATGTGAAATTTTCTGGCTCGTATGTGCCAGCAGACATGTTCTTTTCTTATCTTAAATTTAAATTGAAAAAATTGCGCTATTACACACACGTGCAAAATTATAATGGAAATTACACTGTTTGGCACAATTTAAAAAATCAGATATGGGTTTTGTGTGCCCATGTGGACAAAATTTCTCAAAAAAAACCTCGCTTTTAGCATCTCTTCTCTGTAGTTCAATTCGCCTACAGATACATTTTTTTTGAATGTGTACTATATTAGATGCATTTCTTGAAATGCTTGTTCCACTTTCTCCTGTGCCAGACAATGAAAACATGAGATATTGTCGCATTTGCAAGCAAAGTTTGCCAATTGAACGCTTTCCAAGCGGGCAACGTAGGTATTAAATATTGTCTCGTGTGCAAAAAATGCTGCCAACCACACAGTGTTTTATTTTGTTTTACTGCGCAGGTATATATGCAAGAAAGATCTATGGATTCGCGTTGGACAAAAATCAAGACACGCACGCCACAGTGACATTTTCAAGAAGTCGACTGATTTATTGTGGACGAATTGTTGGAAACTTTCAAAATTTCTTGGTGTAGTTCTGACTCTAACTTTAAATGATTTAAAAACTATACTGCACAAAATACAAGAAAGCCCAGCAATTTCAATTGACCAAATTGCAATCGTGCCAACAGAACTATCCAATACATTTGGTTATAAAAATTGCACACTTATTCTGAAGAGTTCCAAACGAAAACTCGTAGCCAATATTCGCAAGATGCAAAAATCAATGGATAGAGCAGATAGTGATCAATTTATCATTCAACGTAATCAATTTTGGCTACAAGAGGTCAGTGCACAAGCAGTCTCAGTCACACAAAATTCAAGCGCCGCCGGCGAGCCTGTACAATAAAATAAAACATGCAAAATGTGCATTGTGCGAAAAAAGAAAGAAAAGATAAGTGGAAAACCAAATGTTGAATTGTAAAAAAACGTTTAATCTTTGATAAATAAAAATATTTCATATATTATTCCCGACCACTGCATTAATTATTGTCAATTAATGAAACGTTACACGCTTACGTGCAGCGCCAAAATTGCAAATAAGCAATGTTTTTTTGTGCTAATTTTTGAATTCATTTTTTGTTTGCAAGTGCAAGTTCGCGATTTCAACTACAATTACGCAGAGCCCATAACAAATTTTCTGGACCTGGGGCTTGGAAGATCTTCTTCTGGATCGAAATCATCATACAAATCGTGTTGTTCACCGCCGTGATTTTTCAAAAATTCTAGTTCTTCGTACGCCAATTCATGACCACTCTGGCGTACTCGACCGTTGCTTTCTTTACCCTGCCCCCTGCCCAAATTTGAGTGTCTTGCTTGATTCTCTCTTCTGACTGTACCTCTGTTCTCTCTGCGGTCCCCCTCAGTTTGTCCAGAACTATCTACACTCAATTTCTCCGCCGCCATCCGTTCAGATACATTCTGAAAAGCTGCGCTTTGAAATCGTTCACTTGGAACGTCAAAAATCATATTCTGCGCTTGTTGATTGCCAAGAAAATTGCTGACAAATATTCGATACAGGCCAGCATCTTGCTTTTTTAACCATTCTTCTTCAGGTGTGGTCACTCCCTCAATTTCTATGCTTGCTGAATGAGCATGATTCTCATGATAGTATGCCGTTTGGTAATCAAAAAAATATCTTACCACATATGGTTCTTCTTCAAAATATTCGCGTCGGGTTGATTTGTCAGGATGCGTGAACACATATTGTTTTAGATCATCATCTTTTTTGTATTTACTGCTCAAATCATTATAACAATATACCGTAACTGGCGGGACCGCGACTCTTGTTGCATCCAATACGTGGTTCGTCACATACCACCTAAAATTTGCTTTGTAGAATTCTAAATTATGACAAAATTGAGCACAGTAACAAACAAGCGCATTCCAAAAAATTTTATAATCGATACCAACACGCGTTTTCCCATGGTTCTTTGTATCAAGCTCATCCTCTTCGTCATCATGCGTGCCTGTTTCTTCTGTTGCTTCCACAGCTCCTCTTGCAGCTCCTCCTGCAGCTCCTCCTGCAGCTCCTCCTGCAGCTCCCGCATCATCTGCAAGTTGCGCTTGTTGTTGCGCTTGATGTGGCATCATCTGGCGCAGGGCTTTGCGTTTGGCGGTGAGACCAAGTTCTTCAAACGGTGTGTCTTCATCATCTGCACCAGCTTCTGCATCCGCATTTCTCATATTTACACCGGCTTCTGCTGCTTCTGTATCAGCTTCGTTGACGTCACCCGGCGCTTGAAATGATGTCCACTTTTGCATTTCATACGATCTCTGACGATTATTATACCAGGCCAAAACATCATCAATGGTCACTCGTCCGTGGTCTGCAATTATATCCCCCCGGTCATGCAATGCATTGATTACGCGAATTTGCGCTCTCATTGTCATTGCATGATATTCCATCAAAATTTTGTATTCTCTCCAATGGTCAGAATCTGCAAAATCACGCACGTGTGTCCATAGTTGTCCTGATGTTACAAACCTCGCGTTTCGACAAAGCCGGCAAGAATACGGTTTTTGCTCTCTATATGTTTGTTGTTTTTTTGCAATAGCATCTGGTTTAATAGGATCTCTCCTCTGTGGATTAAACATTCCATTCTGTGCCTCATCTGTTTCTTGTTGACGCTGTTGAGCAGCTTGAATTTGCTGTCTCCGGTTTTGCAGTCTTCTTTCTTGTTCTGTTGCATATTTCGACGTACCGATGCCTGTACCAGCTTCTAAAGTAAATTGCTTTGCTGTCGACTTTTTTTCTTCCCACTCTTTTCTTTTTTCTTTATCTATTTCCTGCAATTCATCGTGTCTTCGTTTATATTCGCCGTCGGGATTGACACAAACAATCACCCACCGATATTCCATTTTCTTTGTTCGTGGATTCATTAGATGCTGTAATTCAGGTTTCTGCGTGAACAGTCCCGGAATCGCCCGACACGTTCTAAAAAAAAGATCACGCCGTGAATGGTGTTTGTGTTGCGTCAATGAGCTTGTAGTTGCATCCCAATCTTCAAGCTCATCAAATTTGCATATGTATTCATCGGTTTCATCCAATTTTTGTGTGGTTTCATTCCAAACTTTGACTTTGTCAAGAGGGCCATGCAAAACATAGTTCGGTAAAGTTTTTCCGTTAGATTTTTCGTATATCTTCAACAATTCAAATAAATCTTTTTTGATTTCCGCAGTTTTTTCACCCTCAAAAAACTTATATGCAGCAGGATTCTCTGTGCAAGCTTTGCGCATGAATTGCCATTCGCTTTTGAGGCTTTTTATGATTCCAGATTTATCAACTTTAAAGTTTGTCCAAAAATTATCGTGAAGTATCATGTGGTTGTTTTTGATTGCAATTATTAACAAACTTTCAAATTTGTTGAAGCGCTGAAACCACGTCACTTCCTCCTCGTCATACGACCGAGAATTCGACGGGTTCGTACGATCTTTTTCATCAGCTTTCCACTCGTAGTATTTTTTCAAGTGATCGTTTGGCTTATCTGTTTCATGTACGTTGAACGCGTGTTTCACAATGTCAAATTTTTGCACCTGCTCTTGATCTATAATGTTAATATACCCTGCTTGTACCGAAAGCAATTGTTTCCAAAACACAACACTTTGGTTTGCAAAATGTACATCACGTTCTGCTTGCCTGTCCTCCGGCAAATACCGTACAAATACAGAAAAATAGCCACGTACAGGCCAGTCCTGTATTTTCATCATTAATCGTTTCTTGTTACTCTCAGTATCTCTATTTAGTTCATTCAACAACTCTGTCTGTTCATCTTTTTCTGTCGATTTTTTTTGCCTCTCGAAAAGAAGTTTTGTTGTATCATCGTTATGTTCAAACACATAACGCAATCTTTTATTTTGACGCACGGTATTTTCAAATGAGTGTCGAAACATTAACCTGAATCGACTTTCCAAAATTTGGGAACGATCACTCTGGTCTCCGAGTCCGACACTCACGTGCTCAATCAGTACTTCCGTGAGCGATTCGTATTCGCTGTTGATGTTCTGAATATTTTGTGGTGTACAGCGAAACGTTCCTCTCCAAATAAATTGCATCTTGTGTCTCTTATATTCTGGCATCTCACACCTCCAGTCAATAGAATCAAAATATTTGTTCTGTAAAATTGTTTTATGGTCTTGCGTACTCCACCATTTATGTTTTAGCTTTAATAGTTTTTCGTTTACAGCATCTGCTTTGTCTTCCCAAAAGCGGTTCTGTATCTCTTCCACGTAAAAAGAAAATCGATTGTAAAGATCTGCAGAAGTTTGAAGACGAACAATTTCTGCTTTCAAATTGAAGCTTTTCTCTTTGACATTTTCGTATATGTGGTTTGACAAAGTATTGTCTTTTGTCGACGATTCCACTTGCTCGTAAAAAGCTGTTCTTATCGCATTATCTGCACCTGCTACAATTTTGTCGTGTATTGCTAGACGTAACTGAGGCAACGTAAGAGTAGTTTCACTTACATCAAACCATTGTCGCAAGTTTTCCTCAATTGTTCGTTCCACAAATCTTTCTTTTTTGTTAGCTAACGAAATATTTTTTTCCTCCGTCGTGACACCTGCGCGTTTTCTCGCTTCAAGATCCTCTGCTTGTTTCTGCTCAAATCGAGTTGGGATATCGTGGAAATAATCAAACCGGTCCTGTATATCTTGTAACTCGCCTGCGGATTTATTTTGCCACACGACATTCCACAATCGAAATTTTTCCCACATGACGTCTTCGAATGACGCTTGCATTATGTCCCTGCGATTTTCTTTAGCATTTCTTAAATTATCAAACAACGTGAATATTTTGTGTGAGAATGTGCTTGCTGACAGATGTGCCAACCTCACACGGGTGTCTTTAAATAGTTCAGCCTCGGCAAGTTTCAAAGCAACATTTTGATTTTTGTCACTTGTTGCCATGACTGTGTCCATCATGGCATCAGCAACAAATCGTACAATCTCACTTTCGTCATTGCCATGTAAAAAAACTTCTCGAAACCTATCTTTCGTGTTAGAAACAAATAAATCCTCATATTTTTTGATATCTGCTGTTACGTTCTCATATTGTTGATCAGTACTCGGCAGTGGGTCAAAATAATTTTTACCGTCGTCTGAACCTATGTTTTTCATCCGAAACTGTTCATCCACGATCGATTCCTCTTGCGTCAATCTTTCAAATTCTGCTTGCATTTCATCATTGGTCAACTTGTTGTGGTCAGCACGATTTTCTCTAAGCCAAAAATTCCACTGTTCCGGAACTGGTTCATGCAAATATTCTCTGAGTGTTTTACGCGTATTATCTATTTCATTCTCTACATGAAACCATTGTTCCCGTTTTGCTGTGTCCCCTCTATCGATTGAGTTTTCTAACTGTTCTAATTTAAATTGCAAAAATGCAATTTTCAACATCTTATCATAAATATATTTTTTACGCGTGTAATTGAAAGCAACAATGTCCAATGATAGTCGTAGCTTGAAATCTCGCTTGAACACTTCGATTGTTTCTTCCAAATTTTTTATTTTGCTTCGGTATTCTTGCTGTTTTATGATAACACTTTGCCGTCCTGTTCCAAAGATTCCACGTTCCTGCGTAGGAAAATATATTTTTATTGATTGCATAACTTCTTTTTGTACTTCTTCAAACTGCTCCATTTCCGTACTTTTACATTTCAATATTTGAATTTCCGTGTCGATTTCTTTTGCTGTCAACGTTTGCATTCTTTCATGAGCAATGCGATAAGTTTCTGCAAACTCTGCCAACTTTTTTATTTTATCAAGTTCGTGATTGTCTTTAAATATCCGTCCTCGTTCAACCAGTTTGTCCCCAAACTCAATATCAGAAAGTGCCATATATAATTCATGTAATTCTTTTAATCGTTCTTCTATTTTGCTCTGCACATTTGATTTGCCATCAGCAATGGCTTGTGTTGCATCAAGAATTTCTTGGTTCCATTTTTTCACCGTTTGCTCCACAAATTTATACTCAAACTTCCATATGCGCGCGAGATATTGATTCTCTGCATCTTCCGCACCATATATCTCTAACATAGTTTCGTTAATTGTTCGCTGCCGTTCTAACAAATGCCTCTTTAACCGATCTTCTTCCATTGTAGACACTTTGTGTGCACTGTTTTCATGCCCATGATGACCATGATGTCCATGATGACCATGTCTGTGTTGCGCATGAGCAAGAATTGCCTCATCTGCACGAGTTTTGTATTTGTAAATATCTTCAAATGTTTTCTCTTGTATAAATGTTTCTTTATGCGTTACCACGTGATTCAATGTTATTTCTGATTCGTCATGCACCGCATCCCAATTATCATCTTGTGTCTCATCGGAAATTTCCTCATGCGTCTCATCGGAAATTTTCTCTTTCGTCTTGGCGTAATGATGATTAATCATATCCAATGTCGACTTTGGATTGTCTATACCTGCCAAATTAAATCCACTCAAATTAAAACAGTGGACAATATATGGATTTCCAGCATTTATCCTAATTTGATTTGCAAATGGATCTGTTCGTTTCCGTCTATGTTTGATTGCACTTGACTTACTTGACTCACTTGACTCACTTGACTCACTTAACTGAGGTGATGTTGTATTTTTTTGCTGAGACAAAATTTGTACCAAAACTTCAGATTCTTGTGGTGGTTCAAGTGTCTTTTGTTTCTGTGGCTGAAAAAGTTTGACAGTTACAGAGTTTGAAGCATTGAATGGAAGTCCACCCTCCAGTATATGCAAAATCGATGACAAAAATATGTTTTGCAATAATTTGTTTGTGAACAAAGATCTTGACATCGAGGGAAACAACGGATCATAAAACAAATTGACGCGTTCTGAGTGAATTTTTCCCTGCGCAATTTTGTCAAGATGATCTTTGCAAAATCGATCTCTTTCTTGAAGCAGATTTTGGGTCACTGTTTTTACAATAAGTTCTGTTTCCGTAGAAAGCCTCTTATTCGTCGCAATCCATATATACTGTTTGTAATCAACCTCTGTTCCATTCTCGTGTGGAAAGTTTCTTCTATATGATGGGTCCCACATTTGCACAATCAAATTTCGTATGTCATTATTGGTGAGAGTCACTAACTGCGCAAAATCTTCAGAGCAATCAATTTCATTCTCCACAATACCATCCTGATTTTGAATTTGCAACTTCAATCCATGGTGCATTCTATGATGTGTTCCATGCAACAAAAAATAAAACGGGCCGTGATGATACATCCAAGCGTAAAAACTCACATTCCAACTGGATCCCCATTCCATCAACATAATGTCATCGCCCAAATTCGTCAATCCCACGCACACTGCCGTCAACAATTCTTGGTCGTGTAAAATATAATTTACATATCGTATGTCATTTTCATTCATAATAGGGTCGTATATTAGCAGTTCTTCTCGTAAAATTTCCGCAAGAACGTACGTTTTGACCTCAATTGTTTCATTTTTGTACTCAAAAGCAAAACTTTGAATTAATTTCCTCATGCAAGTTGGATGCAAATGCCGAAGTGCGCGAGCAATTTGATGAGCAACCTCGTGATATCTTTTTTGCATACTTGTAAGCTTACTATGAGAATTTTTGCCAACCCGAAAATAAAATGGAAATTTGCATTTCAGTTGTTCAGATCGCGTTTTTTCAATCTCGTAAATCGTCTTGATTGCTGCACATTCATAATACCTGCCGTACAAATAATGGTCTATTTCATGATAAACATTTTTTACGTAATTGTCAGCAAAACTGCACAACATCTCATCGACAAATTTCAACACACCGGCAGTTTTCAAAAATTTCGGTTGATTTTTGCCCTCGCTTGCACTTTGCATATTATTTTCTTTCGCGACTTTGACAGCCTGAGACAAAGCCACGGGATCTATTTTAGTTGAATCAATTATATATTTTGGCGAGTCGCCACCATCAACACCAGTATATGCACAAACATCAAAAACTGATTCCCCACTACGTTTCCATTGTGTATTTTTGCGCTTAACCGTTTCTGTATGAAACATTTTATATAAATTACACTTATATACAAAAAAAAGAAATTTTTCGAAAGATTTCAACGTGAACAATCACATGCGTGTTTACGATGATAATAAATATGTCTGACATGCTCACACAGACTAGCACAAAAAAAAATGTATGTATTTAAGACATAATTAAACAGAATCAAAAAATGGAACAGGCTCAACAGACTCCTAACCTACAGGGATGCAGTAATGCAGTAGGCATGATGATGCAAAATCTTGAAAAAAAACATCAGCATTTGCAGAGAGAAGCAGAAATGGTAGAAAAGCAGCTTGAAGTTGGCAAATTGGTGCAAATACAATTCGCCAGAGAGCAGACACTCTTAGAAATCGCCAGAGAGCAGACACTCTTAGAGACGAAAAAAAAACCCATTGAGGAAGAACTCGCGCAAATTAAATTGCAAGTACGAGAACTAACTCAATCAATCGTAGCGGCGAGAGCTGCCGTAGCCGCAAGTGCTGCCGTAGCCGCAAGTGCTGCCGTAGCCGCAAGTGCTGCCGTAGCCGCAGGTGCTGCCGTAGTCGCAGAAACTGGCATTAAAACAGAGGCAACTGCTGACACTGGCGCCAGCGTAACAGCTGCCGCAGCTGTTCATACACCTAGTTCCACAGACCCCGCTGACAATGGAGCTGACACGGAAATGGAGTCACAAGATGAAGACAATGTGGCACGTGATGGAGCAGTGACAACTCGTACATTAACAGAACGCAGCGAGAGAGGCAAGCCACGTGCCTGTGCAATATGTAGAAAGACGGGTCACAAGCAAAACACATGTCCGGAAGCTTATTGCATGAGGTGTTGTCAGACGGGTCATCTTGCAGACTACTGTAAGAATAAACCCTGCATACATTGTGGAAAGATGTTACTAAAGAAAGATCATTATCCAGTCAAGTGTCCTCTTAAACCAACCAGTGGGCGTGGGCGAGGAGGCCGAGGAGGCCGTACTGCGGGACGAGGCGGCCGCGGTGGCGCTGCAGGCGCTGCTGCCACGAAGAGCAATTGAGAAACAATTTTGACGTTTGCCTGTAGACGTCGAAGCAGCAAATAAAAGTGGCCAAAACTCAAGTTTGCTTTTGTTTCTGACATTTTGTAAAATAAATTTAATAAATGTGCAATTATTTGCTTTATTTTTGAAAGTTATACACTCATAACAAGCACACAAATTAAATCAAACAAATTCAATTTCACTATTAAAGAGTGTTTTTGATAGATAAATCCAATGTCAGACAGTCCTAACGATTTAGCATCGCCTGTAGCATCGCCTGCACACACGGTTACATATGATTCAGCGGACACACAAAGCGATGATGAAAAATTTCAGCATAAACAAGATGAAGAATCACAGCATTCAGTAGAGCAAGAAAGATGTCCATACAAAGAAAGCCCGTCATCTGCAGTGTCACATGCAGAAGATGACCTGCAAACTCAGTTACAACGACTTGACAAAACACAACTTGTTGAATCATTTACGGCTTTGATTTCGGAGCAACAAGATTTGGAACAAACAGTGCACCGTTCGCGTGAATTGCTCAAACAACAACAACGAATCATTGAGAATTTGAAAACACAAATGGACTTCGCTAACAATACTTTACGTCGTATAGATGCTCTAATGGAGAAGATGAAAGCAGAAAGCGAGTCACGTGCTTCTACACGCGACAGCGACTATGGAAGTAGCAATAGTGATACTGCAAGTAGTAAGCGCCGAAGACATTAATCTTCAATGTCGTTTACAACTCTACATAAACAAGAATTTTTTATTCATCAATTCAATTAAGTTAATAAACTTGATATTTGCATAAATAAGTTAATCTCATTTCCAGCCACAGAATCGGTTGTCTGCGTATTTCCATTCCCGGTACTGGATACATGCTTTGCAAAAGCAATCGCGA
>Ga0209666_1003562_pt1 | contig 11294 bp, 9 predicted proteins | sample SaaInlV_125m_DNA_FD_184679 | JGI IMG/M metagenome (GOLD analysis project Ga0209666, IMG submission 184679) | Marine microbial communities from expanding oxygen minimum zones in the Saanich Inlet - Saanich Inlet SI037_S3LV_10m_DNA (SPAdes)... | ecosystem: Environmental > Aquatic > Marine >...
AACTGTTCCCAACAATGTATAAACCCAATGCGGTTGCTTTAAATCTTTGGGAACAAGAAGTCGTAAATTGAAAACTCTAACCAATCAATAAAGATTAATCAAAACCGCACTGGGCTTATACGGGTTCGCTATAGTTTAAATATGAATAAAAATCAATTTCAAAATATATTTTTTTTCACAGTAATAGTAGTTGTATCCTTTTTTCTTTATTCCTCAAGGTTTTATCCTCTGCTAAATTCAGATGATGCCCTTAACATATTAATGACATATTACTATGATTTACCCAATGATTTTTACTGTTGGGGACAAGATAGAGGAGGAACTTTTATTCCTTTAATCAGTCAAATCTTTCATAAAACTTTTGGATTTTCAGCGGTGTTGTCTGTGTCCTTCTCAAATTATTTTGTTTTATTAATAGGCTACCTTGGTTTTTCAAGCCTTTTTAAAAGTAAAAAAACAAAATTATTATTTGCATTAGTATGGTTTTTTCCTCCTATTCGTTTTATTGATTTAACTAGGTTTCCAATTGGAGTGCAATATAGCTTAATAGGGATTTCAATTTATCTTATTAATCGAATTGATTTTGCCAACAAAAAAAAGATATATAATCACCTGTTATTAGTTGGTATAATATTATCACTTTCTATATCCATTTGGGTTTCGGATTTAGCCATTGTAACAATTACAATGCTTGTAACCACACTATTTGTTTTTCATTTTTTTATAGATAAACGGAAAAACTTAAATAAACATATTTTGTTTTATGGAGGTTTAGGAATTGTTGCAATCATTTTTTTTATTAAGCATGCTAAATCATACGCAACAGCGATAACCACTAACTATAAGGAATTCAATGACTGGGAGACTTTAAAAGGTGCATTTGATATATTAAAAAGAGAATTTATTCAAGTATTTTCTTTTCAAAACAACGAACTCTTCTACAGTATTTATGCTTGGCTATTATTGGCGTTTTGCTTGTTTCTTATTATAAGTAACTTCAATAAGCAATTTTTCAACGTATTAAAATCAAATAAATGGTTTTCATTTTTTGTTATTGATTTCTTTGCAATTTTAGGAGTAATCTTATTATCTAAATGGGTTTACTTAAATGGTATGGGAAGATGGTATTTTGTAACATCCTATATTTCTGTTTCATTAGTGATCCTATTGTTGTTTGACAACACTCAATTTGGTGGCATAAAACGGAACATTATCACTTCCTTTCTTTTTATTACAATTACAGTTGGGAGTTTAAGCACAATTCATTACTTAAAATTCATTAGACCTAAAAGACTAAGTTCACAGATTAAAGCACGAAGCGAATTCCTGTCATTAGGAGAAATTGGAATTATAGGAGAGTTTTGGAATTCCTACGTTTCAGCTTGCCCTGATCCTTCAAGAATTAAAGCAACAGCGCATGATAAAAGTGGAGTAAGAAATCAAAGATTAGTAGATGAAGTTTTTACTCAACCTAATCTATACGTTATCAAGGATATGTGGTTGAAGAATTTTCCAGACACCCTTTTTCAGTTTGGATATATTTTAAAAAAGAATGGAGAACCTTTTAGACTTGGAGATTGTGATGTAAATAAATATGAGAAAATTAAGAGAAATCACGCTGTAAAATTTGAGAAGTTTAAATATAAACCGTCAGTTTTAGTAACTGAAGAAACACTTACTATTTTGAAAGATAGTACTGATGTTAAAAATTCATTCGCTGTTTGGGGACCATATATTCCAATGGGAATTGGTGATTTTTTATTACAAATTAAATTATTGGCAACAAATAATGAGGAAGAAAAACCAATTGCCTTTGTTGATATCGCATCTGATTATGGTAAATACGTTTTAGCAAAAAAAGAGTTAACTATAAATGATACCTCATCAGATTCCATCAACTTCGAATTAGAGTTTTCGTGTAAAAAACGACTTCATAATGTTGAATTTCGGTTTTATAACTATGGTACAGCAGATATAGAGATAAAAGAAATAAGACTAATAGAGAAATAATCTGTAACAGAATATGTACTGGCTATTACAATGTGTCATAAGTAATGGCGGTTAAAGTACTAGATTTCAAGGCTTGTAGCTCACATCAATAAAAATCAATACTTAGCTAATGTCCCCGAAGTTGTATGGAACTTCCACATAGGAGGTTAACAACCAGCCCAAAAATGGCTAAAAGACCGTAAGGGTGAAGAACTAAACTTTGAAGATATACTACATTACCAAAAGATGTTAGTGGCTCTTTCTGAAACTGATAGGATTATGAAAGAGATTGATAATATAGAAATATAATTGTGCACAATAATGTATAAAAATAATAGCCGAGAAAGCAGTAAATTCGTGGCTTGTACCCAGCTTCAACTTACTTGTAACTTGACAGGAAAGTGCCACACAGTCGGCTACTATTTTTATACGATACCGTTGAAGCCAATTACAAAAAACCAGAACGACAAGATGTAATTCTGGTTTTATAAACTTCAGTTATAACTTTCTAAAGTAGAGGCTGAATAGATTTTGCAGTTTCTAAGATTGTTTTCTCAAAAGGAATTGGCTCCCAGTTGAAAACCTGTTTTGTTGTTGAAATATCTGCACTTACTTCTGCATCAAGGAATGGCAACATTCCCTTCATTTCGCTATTAAATAAACTCATAAACTTGACCATCAAACCAGGTGCTTTCTTTGGGCTCGCTTTTTCAAATCCGTTTTCTTTCAACAAAGCAGCAACACCAACAAATGAATAAGGTTTCTCTGAAGTAACGATGAAACGCTCTCCATTAGAATCATCATTTTCCATAGCCGCTACATGTATTTTAGCAATATCCCTAACATCTGACATAACATAATGCGCATTTGGTAACATTGGCACTTTACCTGTAATAATATCCTTAATCATGCTCATTGAAGCTCCAGAAAGATTCCCCGTTAATGTTGGTCCGTATATAGGACCAGGATTCACTACGGTCAATTCCATTTTATTATCAGTTCCTTGATTTTTGTAAAAATCCCAAGCTGCTTTCTCGGCTAATGTTTTACTCTTCATGTAAGCAGTTATTTTATCTGACTCCGGATTGGTCCAACTATCCTGTGTAAGACGGTTCTTTTTCTTATCTCCCGCCATTGCAACGGTAGACGAAGTTAATACCACTTTTTTTATTCCTGCTTTCTTCGCTGCCTTCAAAGCTCTAAGCGTTCCTTCAACAGCGGGTTTGATCATTTCGTTTTCATCTTTTGGAACAGCGATAACAAACGGAGAAGCTACATGCAGAACGTAATCACATCCATCCATGGCTTTATCCCAGCCTTGGTCACTCAATAAATTCAATTCACAAAATTCTAAATTACTTTTGGCATCAATTACTTTTGCAATACCTTCTCGAACTTCTTGCTCTTTTGATACATTACGTACTGATCCTCTTACCTTATATCCATTTTTTAATAGTTCAACAGCACAATGTTGTCCTACAAATCCCGAAACACCTGTTACTAATACTTTCTTCATATTCGATTTATTTATTACTTTTGTTTTGAAAGCAAAAATACAAAATCACTTTTGTTTCGCAAGTAATATTTAATAATTTGGTAAAATGAATACTGATTTTCGCTGTAATTGTCCCATAACAACTGCATTAGATATTGTAGGAGATAAATGGACATTGGTAATTATTAAACAGATGCTATTGGAAGGAAAGAAAACTTTTAAAGATTTCTCTGAAAGCGATGAAGCCATTGCCTCCAATGTATTGTCCTCAAGACTTAAAATGCTTGAAGAATTTAAGATGATCAGTAAGAAGAAACTACCTCAAAATAAGAAAACGAATATTTATCTCTTAACCGAAATAGGTCTTGGACTTACTCCAACAATTTTAGAACTAACGCTTTGGAGTGACAGTAATATAAGAGAATATCATTCATCTATAATCTCAGATAGTCGCATAGAAATGTTAAGGAATAATAAAGAGGAATCTATTAAAATGCTCATTGAAAATTACAAAAAGAAAAACTGGTTGTAACAATGGCTATAAAGCATAGACCTAACCAACCAAACCGATCCTTCGCTTTATAGCCAACCCGTTGTGTGTAAAATTCCCCAATCACTATGAAAAAAACAAAAAAAATTATAAACTTGCTGTTAGGAGCAATAAGTATTGCTTATGCTTCGATACTAATATATCCATCTTTTCTTTTTGCGAATAATTTGGAATACAAGAGTTTTACTGTGTATTACCATTCCAGCGAAATCAATGTAGAAAAACTAAAATTAGTTTTAGACAAATCAGAAAATTTATTAAACAATACTGAATTGTATAATGCCGGAATAAATCAAGATATTTTTATCTGTAGTAGTTATAGTGAGTTTACTTTTTTTGCGCCGATGTCAAGAAAAGCATTTGGTATAAACAACCCTATCTCTCAAAATATTTTCTTATCAAAGTCTTTCGTTTCAGAAAACTATGTCTTAAGAAATGGAAAAGAAAACAATAAAAATTCATTAAGTGGAATTATCGCTCACGAAACTGTTCATTCTCTTATACGAAACGAACTAGGCATATTAAACTATAAATTACTTCCTACATGGAAAAATGAAGGCTACTGTGATTTTATTGCCAACGAAAGTTCTTTTAACGAACAAAAAGGATTAACAAATATTTGCAATGATCAAGTTAATTCAGAATCTGCCTCTTTTAAATATTTTAAGTACAGAAAAATAACACAATTTTTATTTGAGGATAGGAAAATTACATTAGAAAAATTCTTGAATGATGATTTTGAACTAGAAGCGATAAACAAAGATTTAAAGAAAAAGTACTGTACATAAAAAAACAAAACCTGTACCTGGAGAACAACAAAAATCAGAATTTGTATGATAAAATAACGAAAACTTTAGTTGTAGAAAAAAACACAAATGAATAATAAAGTGCTACAATACCGATTATAAAACATAGTTACTTGGTGCTAAATGGAAAGGTTTGTACATATTTAAAAAGACATCCATATTTCTAATTTTGGCTTTTAAAGTAGAACATTAAAAACAAAATATAAAAATTCGGCTCTGTGTTTCTCCGTAAAGTTAGCATCGTTTTTTTACACGCCACAAAACTATACACTAACCGTTTCATCCAAATTGAAGCAACATTGAGTTGTAATTGAGCTGAACTGTCTCTACAATTGTTGGTTTATCGGCTTTTAAACCATCAATACGATCTATCTCATTAAATTCTCGCATATGAGAATCGCCCCATAAACTAAATTCAATTACGATGGGAGTAAAATCAATTTCTTTAGCTGTTAACAAGTACACATTCTCTTTTTTATTTTCTGGAAATTTACTCTTTGTAATTAATTTATAAGATTCAAGCAATTTAAGTCTAGCAGACAAAATACTTGGCGCAATAGTTTCATCCGAATCTGATAGTTCTTTGAACGTTTTTTTATGCTGTATTGGCATATCTCAAAGTCCCAATAAAAGGTAGAATTACACGGTGTATGTATTTATAGTTTGAGACTTTTTTTGTAGTGGTAATTTGAAAATACAAAGTTAGTGGTTGCCATAATCCAGTGAACAAAAAATGCGGTCCAAATGGTTTGCGTTTTGTAGCTAATTAAGCACAAAACAATTCCTAAAGGAATGGAGCCTAACAGTTCCTTTTTCCCTTTGTGAAAATGAGCGAGTGCATAGACTAGCGTATTTAATGTAACGGCCATATAGATGCCTATATGCTCAATTATGCCTAGAAATAAGATTCCTCTAAATAAGTACTCGTAGGCCAATAAATAGGCTCCCCAACTAAAAATATTAGCTGCGTACTCAAGTACAGTCCATTGGTACATTTTAACTTGAGGGTAGTGCCTTAAATGCGTTTGTTTTTTTGAATTTAACGCTACCAAAGGTAGGATGATTAGCACTACGATTGATGTGTATAAATAATCCTCATGAGTCCAGTAAAAATCAAGAGACCAAAAACTTACATTTGCACCTTTTATATATGCTAAAGGCATGCCAAGCATAAAAAAAACAGCGCTAATACGGGTTAATTGAATCCAATAAAAAGCAGATTTAGACGCTTTAAATAGCTTTGTTACACATGCGTTTAAGGTATCGCTTTTTAAAAAAAGAAGATATAAAGTAAAACCCAATAGGCCAATCAATGTTGGCGTTACTTCCATTAGGTTTAACTCATTCTCGAACATCTAGTTCAATTTACTCGTAATTTTTTCGCTTAGTGGTTTCGTTATCGAATAAAAGTAGTCTACAAATTCACCCTTTGGACCAACTAAGTATTTCTGAAAGTTCCATTTTACAGAACTAGACGATTGTTCATTTAAAGTTTTATCCGTTAACCATTTATATATTGGGTGTTGGTTGTCTCCTTTTACCTCAATTTTTTCAGAGAGCGGAAAGTCTGCACCGTAACTTGTTTTACAAAAAGTTTGAATCTCTTTAGATGTTCCGGGCTCTTGTCCACCAAATTGGTTGCAAGGAAAACCGATTACTACAAGTTGCTCTTTGTATTGTTCAGCTAAGGTTTCTAAATCTTCGTATTGAGATGTAAAACCACATTCCGAAGCTACGTTTACAAAAAGGATGTACTTTCCTTCAAAAGATTTTAACGAAACGGTTTCTCCTTCTATAGAGGTGTATTCCAAATCGTAAATTGAAGTAGGTCCTTGTGCAGCACCTTTAGAGAAAATAGAGAATAGGGCCATAAAAAGTAGTTTTGCTATATTTTTTTTCATTTACCAAATGTACAAAAAAAGGCTTTGTCAAAATAGAAGAGGCTTTTAAAATGAAGTTCTTATATCTTGGATAATATCATTAATGTTTATGTTTAGAGTAAACCGTATGTTCGATGGGTATTTTACTGTTTTTAAAGATTCTGGTAAAACCAATGGAAAAAATACTTCTATTCTTTTAGGTACGACTGCTAGTATTAAACCAGCATCCCAATGTGAGCTATACGTATCATTGGCTTTCATTTGAGCTACATTTAAGTAGGCTTTTATTTTTTTTACTAACGGTACTTGTAGGTTCGCACTCATTAACCATTGGTTCGATCTGTATTCTTCTCCAATTACAAAACCTCCATCCGTTGTTGTAATTTGTTTAGAGAGCAGCTTGTCTGTTCCTGCTCGATCTCTAATGCCCAATTCGTATAAATAATCTTGTTGTTGTACCAAGCCAAGATGGAATTCGCTATTGTTGGTTTCGTTTGTAAATACCCCCGCAAACAATCGTAAATTATAACTCCCTCTTTTTTCGGTTGTGTAACTGTATAAATTTTCTAGCGTCAGTTTTGTAAACTCCTTGCTTAGTTGAATTTTTGTATCAAACACCATTGTTTTTAATGTATGTTGGTAGCGGTAAGAATGCTTAAGGTCTGCGAGTATAAAGTCAGTGTCTTTGGTTCTTGAAATAGAAATAACCCTTAAACCTATTTTATTGGATTTTGGACTATTGCCCGGTTTTTTCAGGAAATTTACGTTTAGTTCTCCCTGAACTTTTGTGTACATTTTGGCTTGTTCGTAATGAAAGCGTTCTAGACTTGTTTTAAAATCTACGGCCCTTATTTTTTTGGAGTAGGGTAGGTAAGAATACCGAATTGACGATTTACCAACGAGGTTGTTACTTCCGCTACCGTACGCCGGAGAAAAACTGTAACTAAACGGCTTTTTTAAGATTTGTTTGTTGTGTAAACTTAAGCCAATAATAGTTTTGTCTATGGAGTTGTAATTTAGGTATGGACTTAAAAATACTTGAGTTTTCGAAGGTTTTTCCAAACTCCAGATAAAATCAAGGTCTACCGGTTCAATCTTAGGTAAGATTGATGCTGTGTTGTAAAAATTATTTTGTCTGTTAATTTCTGGTATGTTATGTCCATAGTCTAAGACAAATTTAGTTAAGCCAGAACCGTCCATTTTAATTGTTTTGACCTTCGTAAATCCATCGATCCATTTGGTTTTAAAGATACTAGTATCCTTAAAGGCACTAATAGAAATTGGTCCTGCAAGACCGCCTTTGTTTTTGAGCTTTATTTCAGCATACTTATCAAATGTATTTACTTTAGCTATGGAATAATCTATTTTTTTATTGGTATTAATTAATTCCTTAAAAAACCAGTCTAAGTTTTTGTTTGTCGATTTTTCGAGGGAGTTTTGAATGTCTTTCGGTTGTGGATGTTTAAATTTCCATTGTTCGTAATAGTTTTGCATGGCGCTGTCAAATTCTTCTTCTCCGATATAAGATTGTAAGTACTCAAAAGCCAGAGCTGTTTTTGTGTACACCATTAAACCATAATTAATTGGTGTATGAGAGCAGGAGTGAAGCCCACAAGCTTGATCTCTCCCTTCACGAGCATTAATTAAGTACAACAAATAGTTTTCTTCTCGGTGCTTGTAATTTTCTACGCCTAAAATTTTACCCACACTTGTTTTCATAATAGCCTCAGGGATCATACTTTTTGAGGGGTATTTAGTTTTGATGTACCTGTATTCATTAAAAGAGTTTATCCCCTCGTCCATCCATGGGTAATTTCTCTCATTAGAACCTAAAATTCCAAAAAACCAATTGTGTCCAACTTCATGCACAATTACTGTCTCTAAAGATCGTGCAGAATTTACATTTCCAATTACCGTTACATTTGGGTATTCCATTCCACCTCCTGCAGTTAAAGCACCATCTACAGCTGTGCATTGTTCGTATGGGTAATCGCCATTCCATTTTGAATAGTAAAACAAGCCATCGTTTAGGTACTCAATGGCATTTTTCCAATAGTCTTCGTATCTATCGGTAAACATGGCCCAAGTTTTAACCTTTTTACCGGTATTTGGCAAGACAACTTCACCACTTAGTACGTTAAATCGTTTGTCGGCAAACCAAGCAAAATCATGTACTTTACTTTGTTTAAATCGTATTGTTTTTAATGCTTTAGCACTCTCAGGAAAATCAATGTTTTCGTTCGTTCTCTCAAAGTTAAATTTTACTTCAATCCTTGGTTCTTCCTTTGGTATTGTAGTGTCTGCTTCTGTGTTGTATTTTTGTAATCCTATAACAGCCAAACTGTCAAGCCAAGCAATTTCATTTTCATTTTGTAAATCACCTGTGGCACCTACAACATAGTTTTTGGGTAAGGTTATACTTACATCGTAGGAACCAAATTCAGAATAAAATTCTCCCTGAGATAAGTAATTGATAGGATTCCATCCATTTGCATCAAATACAGCAGGTTTTGGATACCATTGTGTCATTTGGTACGATTCGCCTAAGTGCCCTAATCGTGAATACTCACCTAAAGGTATTTTAACGTGAAACGGCGTACTAATGCGAATGCTAGAGCCAGGGTTTAGTGGTTGGTTAAGAATTAAAATGGCGATGTCCTCTTGGCCTTTCCAGTATTCCCAAGCAACCTTTACCTCATTTACTTTAAAATTGAGTTGGTCTATAAATCCACGATCTTTTTCTTTGGCATATTGTAAATTTGTTTGCCCATCTTTAAGTAGTTGTTTTGCAAGAGCTGTTGAGGCGTTTTTATAGGCATTGGGCCATAAGTGAAAATAGAGGGTGTCTAAAACAGAATTTGAGTTGTTGTGGTACTCAATTTGCTCAAAAGCATTTATTTCGTGGGTAGCATCATCTAAAGTTACCTCAATTTTGTAGTTTACTTCTTGTTGAAAATAATTTTGACCGTAGCCAATTCCAAAAAATAATAGGGTGCATGTAAGTAAAGACAATTTCATTATAAAAATTTAGTATCGTTGGGTATAATTAACGCAAGTATTAGGTAAGGTAAAAAACCAATTCCAGCGAATAGTGTTCCAAAAACAAATAACATTCGGAATAAAACTGGGTCTACATCAAAATGATCGGCAAGTCCTGCACACACGCCAAATAATTTTCCTTCTCTTGTATTTCTGTATAATTTTCTCATTTTACGTACAATCTTTACATTTTAATTTACCGTTGGTCATTTCCCAGTAATGATTTACCATTTTACGATCGTAAAAGGCAGCTATATTTTCTAGTGTATAAACAACGTTTTTTAGGCTATTGTCTAAATAAATTGTTTTGCCTTCCGGAATGTACAATACTAGTTCTATTTCTTGAAACCTGAAACCTTGTTCCGCTTTTAGAGCTAAATATTGGCTAAATTTTACTGTATTTTCTGAAAGAACAAAATCATACTCTATTTTATTGGCAATAACTTTTGCTTGTTTTTTAGATGCGCCATTTGCTCTTTTGATTACCTCTAGTTCATAAAGGTCTGTTTCCGATTTTTCTATTCCTATTGAGACATCAGTACTAAGCATAGCCTCAAGTTCCTCATCGAAAAAATAATGGGTTGTGAATTGTTCTGTGTCGAAAAATAAATTGTCGAGCATTTCAAGATTTACCGTATCATTTTTAACCTCTAAAACTTGTTTAGAACTTACATGAGAATTGTGAGTAAAATTTGAGATAGTTTTGGAAGCCACATGAACTAAAGATACTATTCCTAAAAGCCAGAAACCAATTAAAACAATTTTTGTAGTACCTGTTCTTTTTGGCATACTAAACAAGATTCTAATAGCGATCCAAATTAGTTGGACTACTGGTATACCTAAGAACAAAATCAAGCCAATTATAGTTAAACTACTTAGTTGACTTCCATTAAAAATCATCGGGAAAAACTGCTGTAAGTTAAGACCGCTAACATCGTATCCGTTTATATTAATTAGGCTTGAGCCTGAACCAAATAAACTGGTTGAAATGAAAAAGCACATACTTATACCGATTATTAAAAAAATGATGCCAATGAATTTACCTATAAATTTAAAGAAATATTCAATTAGGTTTAACCCTAAAGAAATGAGCTTTTGGAACCCATTTTTTAGTTTTATATAGTGGTTTTCTTTGTTCAAATTATCAACGGATTCTTTTAAATTCTCAAACTCTTTTTGAATTGTTTTTTTAATATTACTGGCATTTACAGTTTCTCCATTCATCTGTAATTTTTGTGCTGTTGTTGTTGCAGCTGGTATGATAGACCATAATATTAAATAGAATAACAACCCACCACCAGTAAGTAAACTAACTACGGCTAGTAGTCGAATTACGATAGGATCCACACTAAAATAACTTGAGATACCACTACAAACACCTCCTACAATTGCATGCTCTTTGTTTCGGTAGATCCGTTTTTTTGTTTTAGGGCTTTTTGTTTCGTTATTTGATTGGCTTGCGGCTTCTTCCTGCTCGTGTTTTTCTGGTTCTCCCATGATTTTAATCACAGCATCTACAGCAGCAAGACCAATTA
>Ga0209666_1003563_pt1 | contig 11294 bp, 11 predicted proteins | sample SaaInlV_125m_DNA_FD_184679 | JGI IMG/M metagenome (GOLD analysis project Ga0209666, IMG submission 184679) | Marine microbial communities from expanding oxygen minimum zones in the Saanich Inlet - Saanich Inlet SI037_S3LV_10m_DNA (SPAdes)... | ecosystem: Environmental > Aquatic > Marine >...
TCTCGCACGGAACGCACAACCCGTTGCCAATCGGCGGCTGCCGCTTTGGACCGAGCTCCGTGGTCTTGCAGTGCGTGCAGTAGCGGTTGCCCGTCGCCTCCCCCACCTTGAAGCCACCACCGTGCCGCATGCAATGCTTGCCGTCGTGTGAGGCCTGGCTGGTGCACGGGGCGCCCGAGTCGAGGGTGGCAATGCAGCACGGCACGAAGCGAAACCCGCCCGGCTTGGACTTAGAGGCCGTGCGCACGAGGCGCGTGGGACCGAATTCTTTGGACTCGCTCCCCTTGGCACCAAATCGCTTCTCGCCATAGTAGGCCGTGTCCGGCTGCGCGTCGGCCGCGTTGGCGGGCCGCAGCGGCAAGTTGCGCGTGTGCGGCAGCTCTTGGGCCATCGCGTGCAGTTTTTGGGCGATGGCGGCGTCGACTTCGGTTCGCTTGGCCGCCACCGCGGCGGCGCACGCCTGCTCGTCGTCAAAGAAGCCGACGTGGATCCGCTTGGCCTCCTTGCCGACGCGGACGCTGCGGTCCTTCACTTTGCCTCGCCACTTGGACGTTTGTTCGTCCCAGTAGACGCCCGGAAAGTCCGAGTGCGGGATCCCGGGCTTGCGAGGGGGAGGCATGCGCAAAGGGATGCTTTTTAGACACACACGCTCACGCACTCCCCGCAAGGGTACCGACACGCACACACTCTCACCGAACCTCTTCAAAAAACTCGAGGGTCAATAAGACGGGGTTGTGGTCACTCAGCCCGATCTTGCTCTGGGCAGAGTTCTGCTGCTTGACGAGCTTGAGCACGGCGCCGTGCGGAAGGTACTTTTTGTAGCTTGTGCTGTCTACGATCAGATTGTCATAATTCATCTTGCCCACCGAGGTAGCGGCGGTCTCGGGAATCGTGCAGACAAAGTCGTTGCGTGTGAGGTTGTAGCGCTCAATCTCAGTTCCCTCGGCGTCGACGTCGACGACCCCCGGGAACACATTGTAGTCGCCAGCAATGACGTGGACGACCTCCTCAAGTTTTTTGGCCTTGCCCGCGTCCTTGGCGCCCTTGCGCGTGTGCGCGAGGTTCCATTCGGCGCGAACGTGGTTCCAATAATCCTTCAAAATCGCATTGAGTTGGGTGTCGCGCTGGCGTGCGCGCTCGGGCGGCTTCGCTGGCGGCAAATGGACGCTCGTGAGGCAAAGCTTAAAGTTGGGCCGACTGGGGTCGGACACGAGGATTTGAAGCGGCGCATAGTCGAGCAGGATGGTTGGTGCCACGCCCGCCGACTGCCAACTGTGCACCTTTTCGATCACAAGCGGCGATCTGACGAATGCGGCATGGCACTCCTTGTTACCCCCGGCCTTGCCACTGGGAATCGAGTGCACATAGGACCAGGTGTGGCCCTCGGCCGTGCCCTTGCTCAGCATTGTCAAAAACACCATTATCCTTTCCTCGCGCAGCTTTTCATTGCCAGGGATCTCCTGCATCAGAATGACGTCGAAATTTCCCATTATCGAAGCCAGGGCCTGCCAGTGCTGCAGCAGCAGCATCCCATCCGAAAGAAGTCCATTCTCGTCTGTTGGGCGCAGCGATCCGTCCTCGAACTTCCCCGGGTCGGTCAACCGTAGCTTGAGCGCATTAAACGAGCAGATCTTGAGCCGCTCGGGCTCGGCGACGACCACGGGCAGGTCGGTGTCCTGCGTGTAGACGTACTGCAAGGCAGCACACTGCTTGTGCATCCCGACGGCGAGCGTGTGCCAGCGTTCCGACGCGGCGCGTGCCTTTTCCGCCTTAGTCTTGCCCTTTTTCTGCTTGTCGACGCGCTTTTTTTCGGCCAGAATCGCCTCCACGAGCGCATCCGTTTTCATTTCCTCGGCGGCATTGGTCGCCGTCTCGGTCATGCGGCACAGCAGTCGGCGGAGGTCCGAGTCTGGATGCTTGCGTAGGCGGACGTCGGCAATCCCGCGCAGATTGGTTTCGACAAGTGCCTCGAGTTTGGAATCGTCCAGCGGTTCCGGAGCTGTAGGCGGGTCTGTGATGGTAGACTCGCTCATGCCAGTCACGCCCAGCAGTAGCAGAAACGTGGCGGTGGTTTGCGAAAGACGCACAGCGCCGCGTTTGTATCCGAGTTAGCGCACGCACACACGCCTACTCAGAAACGCACACGCGCCACGCTCACACACACACACACGCTCACACACACACGCTCACACACACACACTCACAAACGCGCGCGTGCTACAAACCCAGCTTCAGTGGTAGTAGTGGAAGGAGCAACACCACGGCAAAGACCAAAATTGCAAGAAACACCGAGACGCCGATGCAAATGACCGAGTTTAGGCGGTCGCGGTCCTCATTCATGAGCGCGTTCACGCACGCGTCACTCCCCCTCCTCCTCGCGAGGCTGCGCCACCGCCTCGCCATAGCGAACCCAATCCCAGCAGTGCACAAACGTGGCGTCTCCTTGTTCCATTTTCATATCCTTGGCGGCTCTGTAATACGCGATTCGACACTCTTCATTCTCCTCGACCACCTCGGCAACCCACTTGTGGTATTTTTGCAGCCTGCGCTCGCGTTTGCGAATGGACGTGGGCACTCTGTAATGAGAAAAGGTCATTTTTTCAACCACGCGACGCACACACCGACACACATGCCGCAAGAGTCGCGCTCATCTGCCCTCGTAGGGCGTGAAAAGCGTGCACGCGTGATTGACGGGACAAAACCCACTTCTGTCCTCGTTGGAGTACAGCGTGCCCTTTTGGCTACAACTCTTGACAAAGTTGCACCGCCGCAGGTAGGTCATGTCGTGACCGATTATGGACAAGTAGCGAAAATCGTCATTGCTGTGGTAGAGCATGTCGTGTTTTGTGTGTTTTTATCCTGTACGTTTTCCCACACCCCGCAAGCGTCCTTACTCACGCGAATCTCGTTGCTTTCCTCATCAAGACGCGTCCCAGGTCACTCTTCGTTTGCGACAACCGAATGGATCTGTGGGCAACGGAGTGAGATTCAGGTTGACACCTGCCGAGTTGTACGCGTCAATGTCGGCGAGCATCGTCGCAGCTGTCTTTACGATTGGAAGCACAGGCTGTAGTTCCAAAGGCACATTGGCCAGTGCATCAGCAATTCGATCGCGTTCTGTGCTTTCGATTGCATCGTGAAGACAGTTGATGATATCGATGATCGTTTTTTTGTCCGTCGACGTGTTGTCCAGCAGCAAAGTGGCAGTCTTTACCATTGGAAGAACGTGATAGAGCTCCGAAGGCACCTTGGCCAATGCATCGGAAATCATTTCGTGTTCTCGGCTATGAATTGCCTTGCGCAAACCATTGACTATACTGTTGATCGAGTCTTTTTCTAAGAGTGCATCTTCCTTTTTGACAATGGCGTCGGCTTTCGATTCGTTCAACCTGCGCTTCTTGGACTTGCCAATCGTTTCGTCGTACACTGGCGTTACCTTTCTGATGGAATTGGTGGTATAGAAGGACGAATCCGCGTTGGTTTTTGTGTCGTGACAAGTGAAACACAATACTTGCAGTTTTGCCACACGGTTGTGAAACGCGACAAACTTGTCGGCAAGCCCATCCCTGACCCAACGCAGCTTGCATTCGTTTTTTACACGCTGCCAGTAAGCCTCCAAGGTCTCAACGTCGTCAAGTTTATGTGCACTTTGAATTTTACCTCGGTAACCGTGGTTGTTAGGACCATTGTACTTATCAAGCGTGCGGTGATTCGGGAGAATACACCAATCTTTGACGTGTGAGTCAAGAAACGCAAGCAGCATCACATGAAAGCCAACGTCCACGTGATCTATCTCAACAGATGCTCCATCAAAGTGGTCCTGGCACCCATTGCAGACGTGTATGCGGCATTTGTAATCCTTGTCGTGCTTGATGCAAACAACCTCCCTGAAGAAATCCGTGGTTTTGACCAGTGCTTTTCGTGCCAAATCCTTGAAACACGCGCTTGGAAACTTTTGGGCCACGCGCTTTTGATCAAATGTGCAGTTTGCAAACGGAGCAAATATTTTTGCATTGTATCCGCCTTTGGCCCGTTCAAGAGCTGATGAGATTTGTGCGTCATCCAAATTACACGCCAGCGTGTCTAGCATGTTGTACTTGCGCTGTACAAGACGCATCTCGAGTGTGTCTCGTTTATATGTTGCGCTGGAACGTTCAAGAAGCTCGACCATCGTCATGCTTGAAGGCCGAGGACTTGTGATTGGCCAGCTGCGGTCTTTCAGCGGCAAGCGGTTCGTGTCGGGCTCCTCCTCCTTCTTGATGCCTAGCGGGCCCAAATTGATAAGAAACGGATGCTTCACGTTGGGATCGTCGGAGTCTTGGACAAAGCTGACCGTGTGCGGCATGGGTGCACGCGCAACTTGGGACACAAAAGTCAACTTGAATTTACAACGACCCACATCCCGCAAGGATCACTCCCCAAAAAAACAAACACACAGGTGTGCGACTAGTCTCCAAGGGCGCGCTTCGTGCCCGCATTGCGCTTGGCCACCGAGCACGATCGGGCGGGCGCGAGACGCGTCACCGCCGAGGGATCGACCCGCACGTGCTCGCCCTGGTCATTCGCGTAGTATCGATCGAGCCTCCCCAGGTCGTTATGAAGCGTCGTTTTGATCTGAAACGGGCTTGAGTAACAGGCAAAGCTGTCCAGACCGTTCAAGTACGGATTCAAGCACCAGCATGCAAATCGGAAGAGTCGATCCTTCTTGGTGTGGTGCAGGTTTTTGGAGACGACGTTTTGGTTGAAGGCGAACTGGAACTCGCAGCGTCCGTTTTTCATGGCACACTCGTAGTACTCGCCGTCGTAGGGCCGGGATTCGTACGGGAGCAAGAGTCGACGATCCGGAGGTTCCAGCTCGAATGCTCGGTGGTCGTGCTCGGAACTGTCGGCGCATGTCCACCGGTCAGGGTCGTCAATGGAGTGGGCGGGAAGGTCGTCCTCCTCGGGCGCAAACTGCAGCTCAATGTAAAAGATCATGGAGCGTTCGTATTTTCCAAAGTTGGCCACCTCGCGAGGGTCCAAGACCGACTCTAGGTCGGCGAGGACGTTTTTCTCCGTGACAATCGTGGGCGACTGGCCAGCGGTGATCGGGTTGGCACTCTCGAGCTGAATCGTGAGCACGACATCCAAGCCGGCGCTGCACGTAAACGTTGGAATTCCCTTGCGTGGCTTGACGCTTGGGAGCAGAAGCGCATGAGGAAAGGCGCCACAGTAGCTGGCCCTGGTCACCGTGTTCACAGAGTACGGGTTGCCAGCCCGCGTGTGCGTGTCCTCGACAAACCGAATCCTGTACGTTTGCGCGATGCGATTCTCGTGGACGCTGCTCGCGGCAATCAATTTTCGTTGCCACCGTGCAGTTCCGTGGGGAATGTAGGGCACGTCGTTCAATTTGATGGCGTCGCGAATGGGCTCGAGGTACAAGAAGTCGTTCTCAGGGTTGGCTCGGTCCAGGTTGGCTCCGCCGAGGTTGGCTCCGCCGAGGTTGGCTCCGCCGAGGTTCTCCGCCGACGCGTGGGGTGGCGGGGGGACAACGGCACGACGATTCGCTCCGAGGAGCTCGTCGCCGCGCTGCGCGACCACCGTCTCCAGGTCGCCGAGAAGGCGCTTTGTCACGAGCTTGGCAGACTCGCAGCGCGAGTGCTGGTGCATGGCCCAGCCCCAGAGCAGCTCTGCCTGGTCGGCTGCGAGGCCAGTCTTGAGGGTTTCGCGCGTGATGCGCACCTTGCCATCGGTCGAGGTGATCGCTTGGACCACGTCTGGATCGTCGAGGCGGATGTCGGCTACCACCGTTTGGGCTCGCCGATTTTGCGCTTGCCCGGCCGGTGTGGTCGCTTCGGCGCCTTGGGTGGCTTGGGCGCCTTGGGTGGCTTGGGCGGGCGTGGCGTCGCTGTCCGTTTGGTCTGCTTCGACTGCTTCGACTGCTTCGTCTGCTTTGACATTCTCGTCGTCGCTACTCATGAACCAAAGGGACTGCACGCGCGTGTGTCTGCGACAGGCGGCACCCTTCGGGGGGAGGAAAGGCTGGTATCACGGCCTCCTGCACATGCCGCAAGACGAGTTAGCGGTTTTAAAAAACGCGCGCTTTTCGACTAGACAAACGCGTGCCCCTTTGCGCACACGGACACGGCATTACAACACGCCGAGTTGCTTGTTGGTCGAGGGTTGGCGAGTGCGTTTTTAAAATTCCAAGCCCGCGACTACACCGACACGAGTCTGGGGGTTGTCACTCCACCCATCGTGGAGTTCTAGGCGCCGGAAACCTGCTTGTAGGCCTCGAGTTGCTGCGTGAGACGTCCCGCAATGGCATTGTTCTCAAGCAGAGTGCGGTAGTGCGCCTGATTCATAAACCCAATCGGCTTCAAGTCGTCGGGAGAAACCCCGATCAACGCTGCGGACTTTTCCGTCTCCGTCAGCTCCTCAAAGTTGAGCGAACCCTCGGTAGCTGCAGCTGCGGCGGTGGCCTCCGTCGTGGCAAAGACCTCCTCGGGCTGTTCAATCGAGCGAGCCTGTGCTATGTCCGCTCGCAGGCGATTGGCAGACAAGGACGTCTGCTGCTGCATCTGGGTCATGGGCAGCTCCTCCGCCGGGCGCATCGACATGGTGGTCTGCCCACTGGTTTGCAAGCGACGCTCACGCACAAAAGGGTGACGGTCGTGCCGCGTGTTTCCCTTCCCGTTCAACTCTCAAATGCTTATCATTACTGTACCATTGACAACTGGCCGTCGTGCGGCATCAAAAGCGACATTAATACCGGAGCGTTAAAGTTCCAGACTCGATTGAGTTTGTTGTTGATGCGCACCTGAGACTTTCGAACCAAACGTGCCTGCTTGAGATGCTCGAGGAGGCGCCTGATATCGGTCGAGGTTTTGTACACTTCTTCGGGCGTAATTTGGAGGCTCTCCATGCACCCACGACGCATCCATTCGCGAACAGACGGCAATCGTTGCAGCTGCTCTCCCGCCACTGAACATCGCATCGTGGGCGACCATCCTAAACGCGCAATGCGAAATTGACGCAGAAGTGGCAGCGCAAACGAGACCACGTTGGAAACGACTCCTACAAACCCGGGGTCTTGCAACTTGAAGACCAATCGATCGTGGACATTTGCCAAGAGCTGTGAGCTGTGGCCGTCCCAATGTTCCGAGTTTGTGTTGAACACCTCTGTCAATTCTTGGAGTGAAAAGCGACAGACGTGTGAAAACGCGTCTCGCAAGTCGTCCTCCAGATGCGAGTTGCTCCAGTTGCTAAGCTGGTGCTTCACGAATGCACACTCGACTCCCGTCATCAGAGGCTCGATGAGTTGCCGCAACGAGGCGTACGCGGCCTCGGCAATCTGCTCTGAACTTGTGCACACATTGTGGAGAATGCCGCAATCCACTCTACCGGGCGCAAAAACCTCGGGCTCGTCATCGCGTGTTCCAAGCAACTGTCGCAGTGCCGAACAGAGCATGACGATGCGTAGGCCAGTGGGCCGCAGCCCAGACCGAATCAGTGCAAGGCGTTCGCGAGGCACGAGCTGCCACTGCATGGACGATCGCGCCCACGGAGTCGGCGACAGAATGGCAGCGGGGTCAAGTCGAAGCTGGGCACGGGTCGCTTCGCTGGTGGCGTAGGGAACCCTCGAAAGCGTCGTGACGAAAAACCCAGCAGGCTGTCTCCATGCCTCAACTTGTCGAGTCGCTCGCTCCAAGAGTAGACACAGTGCCTCGACATTGATTGCCTCGCGCCAGGACTGAACCCCTTCGGCTGTGACACAACGACTCGCTTCGTTGGCGTTTCCCATCAAGTCTCGCAGCGTGGCAAAGTGCATGTGCGTTGCAACGTCGCGCAGTTCACGCAGAAGCTCGGGCGGTGGAGAACGCAGCACTTCCATGAGTGGAAGCCGACGCTGTGGAGTGGCGAGCATCCCCCAATCGCTGGGTCGATGTATCCCGCGACGCGCAACGCGTGCAAGCATTGACATGCCTTCACAATCGGCTTGACACTGAGCTTCCGCATCCAATGCCTCGTTTACATACTGAACACGAGCGCGATGCTCGAGGCCATCCACGCAAAGCACATTCACCTTGGTGGCACTGGCAGGCTCGAGGAGCGCGACACGATTGGCAATTTGTGCGGAAAAGAGCTCAATGTGTTTTTTGACAGTGGCAGACTCCATTGGGTCGTTGCTCACGGGGATGTCAAACCACTTGCGCACGCGTTCGTCCAAACAGGTAAGCCACTCCGTGGCAATCTCCTGTAAACGGTCTCGCAAATCCGCGCCCAATCCGCCAACGCGCAATGTCGATTCGCTGAGGCCACATAAGACACTTTGGTCATACGATCCACCAATGTCGAGGAATGTTCGGTCAAACTTGACGTTTCCGCCATGTCCAGTATGTGCGTATTGTTCGTGTGACTCGTAGCACCGAAGTCGCAAAACGTGGGGGAGCGCAATCGCGTCGTATGCCAATTCTTGCTGGTAGCGAAGCACGCGAATGACTTCCTTTTTTGTGTCGTCCAACACGTAGGCGTCGTGGCTGGTTCGTTGCATCACGTCGGCCAATGTGGGACCCAGCTCTACGACAGGGCTGTGCTTGCGACAGCTTCGACAAAGAATGCGACGTTCGTGTGGCGGAAGCGGCGCTTCACATGCGCGACAGTGGGGTATTGAGGGATCATACGTGGGTGGATCCTCGCCGATCCAACGAACCAGTGGCCCCTTTCGCACGAAAAAACTGCAACGAAGCGAAAGCAAATCGGCCAAATACATTGCCCAGGCATCGACAATGCCGTCCAGCCATGCTGATCGTTGCGAGCCAGCTGACAAGACTGGAATTGCGACCACGGGTTGCGAGGAGGACGGCGTCGACATGGGGGGGGTGTCCACACAGGACGCTGCAGGCGTGTGTGGGAGTTTGTAGTTGGTGCACAAGCCGCAAGGCGCAACCTGTTAGAGGGAGAAGAGAAGGCTACGCCCACTTTTCATGTACGCTCCAGACACACACACACACACACACACGCTCGCTAGTAGAGCCCCGTTTCAGATCTTACAAAATACTGCAGAGAAACTTTAGATGCTTGTTATTTTTTCCTGCGCATGGGCTTTGCCAATGTACACAACTAAAAGTCGACGAGTGCCATCGAGATGTCTGGAAAGGCACGGCATGCCCGAGGACCCAGAGAGCGATGGTTGGCAAGAAGTGGATGATACGACAGCAATACACGTTGCATTCTTTGACAACAAAGCGTCCCCCGACACGAATTCCATTCAGAGAGCGGCCCAGCTTGTAAATTCTTCCTCACAAAGCCCTGTCAGATTTCACGCCATATTCTTACGAATACGCCGCCTTGATGGGTTCAGTGTGCATTCAATCTCTCGCTTTTGTCCAGTTTTGGACTGTCTGTACAATTATCTGGTCGAATCGGCACACGGTCCTGGTCCCCAGTACATGTACAAGCTCTTTATTCCCTGGCTACTGCCCAAAAGCATAAAGAGAATCGTACTTCTAGACTCGGACACCGTTGTGCTCAGAAGCGTCACAGAGCTGTGGGACTCATTTAAGGCCTTTGGTACTGCGCTTGTTGGTTTGGCAAATGAGCAGAATGACCTTTACGCCCCAATGATTGGAAAGAATGGTGGTGTACAACTCTTATATTTGAACGGCATGCGCAATTCTAGAGAATACGTGAGATTCATGGACAATTTCAACGAGTATGGGTACCGCATAGGCTACCTGGGCGACCAGACCTTTTACACCGTTCTTGGGTACTTGCTGCCTCACCTCCTATACACGGTTGGGTGCGAATGGAACCGCCAGCTTAACACTCACTTTGGAGTAAGCGCCCACAGATTTAAAAATTGTAGTGGATGTGCTCTTATGCACGCAAACCAAGGGCCCGTTAAATGTATTGCAAAGCATATTCAGACGCATCAAGACACGACTTGTGCATCGTGGCATCTATTTGTGGATAGTCGACCATCATGTTTGCGCGTGAACAATGTTCAAAGAGGACTGCGACAACACTTTGCGTCTTGCTGTAACTAGACTGGCCGCTTTGGTGAGAACAACCCATTTTTTTTCCAAGCTCCGCACATCAAACGCACACACACATGCACATCACACACCGCACACACACACACACACACCCTAACACGCGACGACTCAAAACTGTGCATCGCAGAGGAACACGCGGGTGGCGGACGAGTCGCGCAGAATTGCCTCTTGGGTCGCGGGCTTCATGGCCGCCCAAAACACTTCGTCGATCACCAGAGGGCCGCAAAGGTTGAAGCGAGCGAGCTTTTGGCCGAGCATATCCGCCGTGTCGCCCTTTTTGACAAAGCCCGGAAACCGATCGACGCCAGGGAGCGGGTGCTCGCCAAAGTAGATGCCGTGGTCCTCCTCGTCCTCGACCTCGCTCTCTTCGTAGTCAAAGGTGAAGCAGCTCGTGCTCAGCAGGTAGACAGCGCCGCCCGCACCCCCCCTTTCGCGCGGGCCAATCTTTTTAAAGGTGGCCTCCTTGCCAATGCACGTGGCCGGATCGACGGGCGTAACCCGCTCGACCGTTTGCTCATTGGAGTAGGACCACCTCATCTTGAGCAGGTAGGTGCGCTTGAGCGGATTCGGGGAGGGTTGGACCGGCCCCAGTTCCAGTGCGAGCGCCGCCGCCATGGCCGCGGCCGATTCGGGCGAGTTGGGCGATTCGGGCAAGTTGGGCGAGTTGGGCGATTCGGGCGAGTTGGGCGAGTTGGGCGAGTTGGGCGAGTTGGGCGACCTGGTGTCGGTGAGCGCCCGGCGCGCATTGGCCATGCGCTCCTTTTTGATCGCCTTGTCGACGTTCCACCACTCCTTGCCAAACCTGGTGCGACACCAGGTTCGCACGTCCCTCGCCTCCAGAGAAGTCGCCGCGGTCCTGGCCATTTTGGATGTCGGGAGGAGTGCTCGGTCGTCGGGTTGGATCTTGTTCGGGGGTGGGTGGTGCAGCCCCCGCAAGGCGGTCGGCCTTGGAACCCCACTCCGCCTAGCTTGTCTGGGCACTGGGGGGGGACTAACGTCCGCTACTTACACCCCACAATGTCCGCCATTTACCCCCCCCCACACAATGTCCGCTATTTTACACCCCCCAATAATGTCCGCTATTTACACCCCAATAATGTCCGCTATTTACCCTCCCCCAATGGACCAACCCCCCCCCAGTGCCCGGACAAGCTAGGTGGGTCGGGGCCGGTTTTTGGAGACCTTTTGGACCGTTCCGCGTACATGAGCGACCAGAAAAGACGAAGCAACCTCATCAACCGAATCCGCGACTAACGT
>Ga0209666_1003573_pt1 | contig 11277 bp, 13 predicted proteins | sample SaaInlV_125m_DNA_FD_184679 | JGI IMG/M metagenome (GOLD analysis project Ga0209666, IMG submission 184679) | Marine microbial communities from expanding oxygen minimum zones in the Saanich Inlet - Saanich Inlet SI037_S3LV_10m_DNA (SPAdes)... | ecosystem: Environmental > Aquatic > Marine >...
ATAAATTTGGTGGGTGGTACAGGGATTGAACCTGTGACCCTCGCCTTGTAAGGGCGATGCTCTACCAGCTGAGCTAACCACCCCAATCTGGTACTCCGTAGGGGGCTCGAACCCCTGTTACCGCCGTGAAAGGGCGGTGTCCTAACCTCTAGACGAACGGAGCAAAAATGGCGGACCGGACGGGACTCGAACCCGCGACCTCCGGCGTGACAGGCCGGCATTCTAACCAGCTGAACTACCGGTCCTAATGTTAAACTATTATACTATAATGTGATTGATTGTCAAGCAGAACTTTACTCAGAATCTGAAAGTCCGTGCTTACCTTTGTAGTCTTGTACTGCCGCTCTAATAGCATCCTCTGCCAAAACACTACAGTGGATTTTAACTGGCGGTAATGCCAACTCTTCTGCTATCTGGGTATTCTTGATCTTTGCAGCTTCATCTATAGAAACTCCCTTGACCCATTCAGTAAGTAGACTGCTGCTTGCTATAGCACTACCGCAGCCGTAAGTTTTAAACTTTGCGTCTTCGATGATACCTTCATCATTAACTTTTATCTGTAGACGCATAACGTCACCACAGGCTGGTGCTCCCACCATGCCTGTGCCTACATTACTATCGTGCTCATCCATTTTGCCCACGTTACGTGGGTTCTCATAATGGTCCATTACTTTTTTACCGTAGGCCATAAGTCAGCACCTAGTTCTGTTCTGAGTCTACCGCTGCTCTTGCGACAAATTGCTCTTGCGTCACATTACGCTTGGTAAGCTCGTTACGGAACTTGATCTTTAGCTTGGGTGTCCTGCATCCCAAGAACTCTTTCCATAGTTCTTCTGTAGTGAGACTCTTTACGTAAAAACGTTGGGTCTTTACTTTTCCTGTGGTACGGTCTTTAACAACCGTATCTTCTTTGTACTTAATTGGCATTCTTACCTACTCCTCGTTGTTGTTTGGTGCCCCCACCATGAATCGAACACGGGACCTACTGATTACAAGTCAGTTGCTCTACCAGCTGAGCTATAAGGGCGTAAATTGGCTCCGTGACTTGGGCTCGAACCAAGGACCCACAGATTAACAGTCTGTTGCTCTACCAACTGAGCTATCACGGAATTTAATATTATTTATACTTTAACTACTATGGTGTGTAAATTTTTCTGAGTAAAAATTCTCAAATTGTATTGGCTGTTCGGTATACACGCAAGCATATAATCCTCTGGCTATACCACTGTTATTATTTTCTGATCTATGAAACGTGTCGCCTCTGATTGCAATTATGTCACCTGCCTTGGCTAACAGTGTTTTGTATTCTCCCTGGTCATATATTTCCAACGGTCCATTGTCAGTAGTAAAGTCATCCAGTACCCAACTAAAGTTTATGGTATGTATTGCATGATCTGTGTTGGGACCAAACATATTATCACAATGTGGTCCAAACGAAAACTCAGGATGAAAAGGCATCTTATATACTATCTGATCGTTGTACAGATAGGATTGTTCGAGTAGACTATTAGATAAGTCATACATTAATTTACTGCGATAAAGTGGCGTTAGTCTTTTGTCAAATGCACTAGCACAACCTACACCTTTCCAGAAACGTCTGGGACCATGTGGGCTTAGTTGACCTTGTCTTGCATAGACTTTTGTGGCAAGCTCTTGGCCTACTTTGCGGGCAGTATGTAGATACTCCTCAGGTATTACGTCACGTAACCATAACCAGCCTGTGTCGTGATATTGTTTTATTTGATCTGTGGTTAGCATGGGTAATCCATTAATGGATATTGGTATGTCATATCACTTATGCCGTTTTTGTGGCAGTTTGGATAGCTGCACACCTGTGTTAGTAAGTATGATAAGTCGCACACTGTGCCTTGAACTGTGACTATTTGGTTACGCACACGACCCAGATACATGTTTGCTAGTCTATCCATGTGTTGTTTGTTGTGTGTTGTTCTGCGAATGATTTCTTTTGTATGTGTAATCATTGCACGTTGCATATTAGCAATGGCTTTGGCCATCTTTCGTTCGTATTGACGCAGTAAAGCATTCTTACTCCAAGGCGTATCTAAATCCACAACACTACCTGGAATTGCCATTCGGTAAAGATCTGGGATGCGGTACAAATCTTCAAAAGTTTCAAAACCCATCTTGTGTAGTGTTGTTTCAGCAGCACATACCTGGATAAAAGGAATCTGATTAAAAATAGTTCTATAGGTTTTTTCTGTTAGCCAAGATTGGTGCATGTTTGTGCTTGCAAGATCTGACTCACTGATTACAGCAAACGATACGTCCTGATATATACTCACATCATAGGGTATACCTGTGAGATGAAAGGAGTCTGCCATGGTGTGCAGAGTTAGGTCTACATCCAGAGACCTGTTGTATTTTTCCAACTGCTCAACTGTTTGTATGCGCTTGTCTGTGTCCCATATGTCAAGTTCTTGCTGTATACGTTCTCTGTATACAGAATCGTCTGAGGGTACGTGTAAACTAAGTTTTATGTCTTCTAGCATACCCAGTGTGTTTAAGACTTGCACTGGCACCAGTCTATGTAGTTTGTCTAGTTTACCAGGCATGTATGATATTTTACCAGTAGGCACTGGCCCCTGGGCAGTTTGCTGAGCCAGCTTATTATGAGCACAGTACGTCCATACTAACCAATATGGAATAAACTGTATTGTGAGGTTAAGGTCGTCTAACTGCTTTGCATCTACAAACACTTTTGATGCAACATCAAGTATCAGGGTAATGTGTGCGGTGGGTGATAAAGCATATATGTCTGCCAAAATAAATCTTATAAACCTAGCATCAATATTACACTTTTCTTTGCCAAAAACGGCTATGTATTCAGACTTGCCTGGCTTGGGCAGTAAACTATCAAAGTTATCGCGGGGATCGTATCGCTTCTTTTCAAAAAATTCTGTGAAGTCGTGTAACACTTAACTACCTATAAATTGGCGGAGAGGGAGGGATTCGAACCCTCGGTACGTTTTAGCGTACGGTTCCTTAGCAGGGAACTGGTTTCAGCCACTCACCCACCTCTCCGTATTTTTATTTATTAGGTCTCATTAAATGATTTAGTCATCAAACTGCAATCTACGGTTTTGGAGACCGCCGTAATACCATTATACCACCCGGGCTAAAAAATTATTGCTAGCGAATACAATATTACAAAACAAAATGTAAACCCTAACATAAAATCTAGCAATCGTCTATTTCTCATATTTATATCCACTATCTGCATTATTCGAAAAGGCCCCGCACCAGTTTTGTCTGGCTTGTACTATAAAATGTACCGCACCTCACGACCCCCAATAAGCAGGGACCGCCTTTTCTTGCCCTTAAAATTACCCTCTGATGTTTAATTAGTATTGGTGCACAAATTTGCTTCCTAGGCCAACAGCCTCCACCCCTTTACACTAACGCACCCAATTGTACGGACTACTGTCATCGTGCTCCAAAATTCCTAAGGAACTACCTTAAGTTCATCGTAGATGGAACAACTCACTACTAGCACGAGTTATTGTGCGTGTTTCTATGAACGACTTACTTCAGTTAAATCAAACTCTCGATCTAAATACTTCCATTCAATCTTAACAGGTTCCATTTGCTCCAATTCTTCAAAGATCATCTCTTTGTTGAAAGGACCACACGTGTAAACATCCAGTTGTACTAGTGAAGGATTAGGTTCATCCCACACATGGATTGCAATATGACTAGTCTCAATAATTACTACACCAGTTACACCACAATTACCTGGAACATCAACATACGCTGTTATTGGTCCTTGGCATACCTTCATGCCAATCTTTTCTACCAATTGGTTCAACCAACCATGTACCCAACTTGCTTCTTTGGGTGGATTGTTTACTTCGGCCCGAATAATTAAATGCTTATGCTCGGGTACTACTATTGCTTCTGACATACTAAAACCTCGTTGTTGCGTTGCTAATTGACATGTTCTCGTATGCTCCTGGGCACCACTCATTCAGTTTTTTATGCAGGGGAATGAGACCCTGTGTGTATGGTGCGGAAGGAGAGACTTGAACTCTCACGCCGTGAAGCACTAGAACCTAAATCTAGCGTGTCTACCAATTCCACCACTCCCGCATAGAACCTATTTATTAGTGTACCAAACACTGACAGTCTTTATTTGGTCCTACAGATCCAGCTCAAGCTGAAATTTATTTTTATGGTTGTCAACATATTGTTCAAGCGCCGTGATAATGGCACTTTCGACCAACATATTAACGGTGTTCTCATCCATGTCTATAACCATCTGTGCACTACCATCTGGCTGTTCGTTGACTTCAATTACCTTAATACTCATGTTGCACCTTTGCGATATATTGGCCTCCCGAGCAGGGCTCGAACCTGCAACCTACGGTTTAGAAAACCGTTGCTCTATCCTGTTGAGCTATCAGGAGGTATTCTGTTACTTTACTTCTTGAACTTTAATACGGTTGATCATTGTCTCTTTGCCACCGTGATACTTACTTTCCTGGTGGCTCTTGACAAAGCCGGTTAGCGTTACTGATTGGCCAACATCACCACATTTCTCCTGACTAAAGAACTTGACAATATTATTGTCCAGGCTAGCACAGTATAAATAACTCTCTGTGCGACCAATGTAGCGTACATTCTCAACCACTAGATTAAACTCGCCTCGTTTCCTGAGCTCACCCACAAAATCACTAGCTGTAGCAAGTTCACTCTCACGCTCTTCCCACTTGTCCTGATCCAGTTTGTGCTTGTATACCTGTGGCAAACTTGCCGCAATGCCTAAGCTGCTCTTGTCCACACTGTCTGAGATCACAAACCTAAGTACATTAGACTCAAAGTTAGTTAACCCACGCTCCATGGTCTTAAAACTCAACCCTCTGAGGTAGTCCACAATAACAGCTGCAGAGTCACGATCTTCCTGTGTTACGTCAGCCTTGAATGTATCGGGAGAAAAGAAGTGGCTGTAGATCAGTGAGCTGTTTGACTTCTGATCGCCAACAGCGTCTGACTTTTTAATATAACCATTTGTCCTAAACACCGAGCAAGCGGCCGCAACTACATCATTTACTAGGAAGGTTGTCGAAGGATTAGTACTCATGTCTACATTTCCTTTGAGAGTCAAGTTAAACTTTGCGCTTGTTTACTGTGGTGTTGCCGTCACGTGCATTAGCTTCTGCAGCCATGCTCGACCTGAAGCCATTACGTATGCTATGCAATCGGCTCTTATCCAATGATGACACCTTGTTAATGGCGAACTCAACTGCTTTGAGCTCTAAGTCACGCTCAGGTGTTTGACTACGCCGCTTTTGCTTCTGCACGATCTCATATAGATCATACAACTCACGCTCTTTAAGACCCTTAATTAGGTCACGTGCTTCTGATGCAAAGTCCCGCTCTTGCTTCTCACTGTAATTAAACTTGCTCATATCTACTCTCCGTCACTCTGTGATAAATTTCTTTCCAGTTGTTTACTGTGGCATGTTCTGCCTGGCCCACATTGTGTGCATGCGCCATTAGTAATGGTTGCAATCCAACATTCTCACCAGCAATTGCATTTTCCCACTTGTCTTCAACCCACCAAGCACCAGTACCACGATACTGTTCTAGTACTTCATCTTTATCAGCACCAGTGTCCAAGTAAATATACTTTTCAAACACTGAGTCACCAAACATTTCACGCAAGTTTTTAGTACGCAAGTGTTGGCTATAAGCATCAGCACTCAGGCTGGTAATTACATGAAACACATACCCGTGCTCCTCATGTAACTTCTTCACATACTTGATAGCGTCACGCAATGGAGGCAACTTACGAATTTGTGCACTCTCGTTAAACATACGTATGTTACGCTTGGCATTACTTGTTTTGTACCGCTTGGAAATGTTGTATTCGTGCTCGGTACCTTCGTTAAACTCGTAACCATGTCGCAGCATCCACTGGTGGAAAGAGTATTCCCAATCAAGCAATACACCATCGACATCTGTTAAAATTACTTTGTTCTTAAACTGCATTTCTACTCCGTTATTTCTTCATTTCTTAAACTATATTATAGCAACCATTCTCACAAAAGTCAAGCATAAACCACAAAGGATACAAAAATAGTCAATATAATCATGTACCCTAACCATGCACCAGGATGCCATGTCCAACCAGGCTGTCCATCAGGATTAGGGAAGAAACCAAACAACATTGCAATCATACCCAACGCCAGCTGGGCTGAGACAAACATCATTAGTAAGATTATTACTGCAAAAATTAGTAAAAGTACCCACATATTCTCTGCTCTCCTCAAGTTACATATACATTATAGTACGGTTCCGTAATCCTGTCAAGCGTTATGTGTAATATATAAATATAAGGAAATCAACAACTTATACAAATAGGGATCTAAATGCTTCAGCTGAACACACTGAATAGTTACCCAGTTTTCCCAAATTGGATATTTACCGGCAGTTTACCACTAGATAATAGCCAGATTGCTGAATTGATCAGTGATGTAACCAAGATAGAGACCCGCAAGACTAACTATGGATTTCACACCCCGCCTAACAAAGTCACTCCCCATATATTCAGTTTGACTAGACTATTGGGGCAAACATTCTATGACACTGCTGTAGCCCATTTCAGGCTGCCTGGCAATGCCAGAAACATTGAGAGTGTTGATCCGCAGATGTTTTGTATAAGTCCTGGACACACAGTTCAGCCTGTTGTTAACAGACATCGTTGGTATCAAGCCGCCGTTTTCCTATCACCAAACGTGCAAGGTACAGATATATACTTGGAAACATTCGATGGTAAATTGTATTCTACACCCCCAGAGGTACAAGAGTACACGCATACCATAGAATCTCAGCAATGCAAAATGGCGTTTTGGCCAGCGCATATCCCTTGGGGAATCACTGCTAATTTAGGAAAACAGAATAGCGTGATTTATACCACAACATTTATAATAAAGAGAGATTAATATGACTTTTGTTGTTACATCAGCATGCGTAGGATGCAAAGACACACACTGTGTTGACATCTGCCCCGTGGATTGCTTTTATGAAGGACCCAACACACTTGTTATTGATCCTGACGAATGCATTGACTGTGGACTCTGTGTCCCTGAATGTCCAACAGCGGCCATTTTCGATGAGGTAGATGTACCAGAATCTGAAATACCCTTCATTGACCTCAACGCTAAACTAGCACCCCACTATGAGAACATTGTGGATATTCAGGAGCCCATGGCAGAAGCATCTCCGTATACTGTAGCTGAGGCCATCGAACTCATACAAAAAGAACTTGCTGAACTAGAATAGTAATTGCTACCATTGCCCTGTAGTAAATGTCACAAAGACACCAATCATACTGGTTGGTTTTGGCATGAGCTGTTGGGTCGGCTGTGCATACAATGCGGCATACACGAAAGAAGTAACCCACCCGATAAACCAATAGAAAATTAAGTCATAAAAAAAGGGGCCTTTACGGCCCCTTTCCAGTATTGCTACTTTGAGTAATTATACCCAGTTGTAGTGAACTGTTACAGTTAGTGAACCTGCATTAGCAACTGCATCTGTGATGCCATCGCTTTGCTTTAGTTTCAACTGAACGTCATAGCCTGGTACTAGCGCAATTGAACCGTCAAGTTCTACAATGTAAGAACCAACTGTTGCTGCATCTGCATCGTCTGCTTCTACAAGAACGCTACCATTGCCTGCGTTATCCTGGATAAGGATGTGGTTGAATGAACCACCGCTGAACGCTGTGCTTGTTTTAATGGTAATTTTCTGTGCGTAGTATGTACGACCAGGTACCTGTGGCATTGCACCGATTGTGAATTCTGCGTTAGTGCTATCCGCTGTGATAGTTGATCTAAGGATCAGTCCATCGGGAGCATTTGCCGCAACATAATCAACAATGGCGCCACTAGTTGGTACTTTAGTGTCGTCATCAGTAACAGTAGTCTGGAATCCTGAAACTGTGGTAGCATTAACGTCAGTTAGTGTACCAAAAGCTACGTTACCAGTTAGGTCACCAGTTACATCACCAGTTACATTACCTGTTAGGTTACCAGTTACATCACCAGTTACATCGCCTGTTACGTCACCAGTTAGGTTGCCTGTAACATTACCTGTTACATCACCAGTTACGTCACCAGCTAGGTCACCAATAAAGTTTGTTGAAGTAACGCTTACTAGGCCAGTAAGTGTAGTATCAAGTTCTGTGCTAACCTTGTTGTTGGTTACTGCTGTTGTGATGTTGTTACCACCTTCAAACGTTAGTGTATCATCAAGTAGATCAACACCATCAGTACCAGTATCACCGGCAACGTTTAAAGTTGTTTCAACATTTGCAGTACCTGCTGCTGTCAAACGACCGTCTGCTGCAACTGTAAACAGTGGGATAGCAGTACCTGAACCGTATGCGCCAGCTGTAACACCAGTATCAGTAATATCTACTGTGATGCTTACGTCTGTGCTACCGTCAAAGGATACGTTACCCGCTGCGTCACCAGCTAGTTCAATTAAACGTGCAGTTTTCAGCTTATCAGCATCATCCGCAGTACCAACTAAATCACCAGTAAAGCTAGTTGCTTTAACATTTTCTGAACCGAAGTCCCACTCATTGCCAACTGCTGTATAAAGGATCTGCTTAACACCATTTGCTGTGTTAGCTTCAAAACCTGCATCAGTTACTGAACCACTACTGTTTGTACGGAAGATACTATCTTCTGTTTGTACAGTTGTAGAGTTAACAATAGTTTGTGAACCTTGTACTGTTAGGTTACCAGAGATAACTGCATCACCGTTAATGCCAATACTAGCAGAAGTGATGTCGTCACTTGTAAATGTACCATTTACAGTTAGGTTTGAAATAGCAGCACCGTCACGGATACCAATTTCAACATTGTTATCAGTTACAGTTGTTACCAACTGACCAGTTGTACCAGTGAATGTTAATGTCTCACCACCAGCTACTGCGTCGCTGTTACCACCGTCACCAGCAATTGCAAAACCAGTTGCAATAGTTGTGTTACTTACTGCTGTTACACGACCTTTTGCGTCAATTGTTAGTGTTGGGATGCTTGTTGTTGAACCGTATGTACCAGCCGCTACACCTGACGCTGCAAGTGTTAGTGGAAGTGATACGTTACCAGAACCATCAAAAGATTGTGCTGGAGCAGTTGCATCGCCTGATATACTAAAGTTTCTGGCAGCTGCAAGTTTAGTTGCTGTACCAGCATTACCACTTACATCACCTGTAACATCACCTGTCAAATCACCAATTACGTCACCAGTTAAGTTACCAGTAAAGCCATTAGCTGCTGTAACAGTCTTAGCACTTGAGTCAACAATTACTGAAGCATCAGATGCCAGTACGTCACCAGTTAAGTCACCAGTTACGTCACCAGTTACATCACCAGTTAGTGCACCTGTAAAGCTACCAGCTGTGATAGCAGTTAAGCCGCTCAATGTGCTGTTCAAGTCTACAGTTAGGGCTTGGCCTGCTGCAGAAGTAGTAATGTTATTACCACCAGCAATAGTGAACGTTTGGCTATCTAGGTCAACATTTGCTACACCGCTGTCACCAGCAAAGTCTAGGTCAGTTCCGCCAACTTGTGAGTCAACGTATGCCTTAACAGATTGCTGTGTAGGGATAAGTGAAGCACTATCACTTGCCATGTTGTCTTCGTCAACAAAGCCAGCAATAAGGATTGCACCATCGCTAAGTGAACCAAATGTTACGTTACCACTTGCAGTTACATCAACAGCACCAGTAAGTGAACCTGAAGCTAGTGTTGCTGTACCGTCACTTAGTGAACCACCTGTAATTGCGCCACTTACTGTAACACCTGTAAGACCAGATAGTACGCCACCTGTTAGTGTTGCTGTACCGTCAGTAAATGTAGTAGAAGTAATTACACCACTTGCTGTGATATCTTTAACACCAGTAATTACACCGCCTGAGCCAGAGCCAACAGTAATGTTGTCTGCTGATACATTGCCGCTAAAGTCACCTTTAACTGCAGCAAGGTTACCTGCTAGTGTTACGTCATCGTCCAATGCAATAGTTGCAGTGTCGTTGCTTACAACTGAAGTTAGGTTAGTACCGCCAGCAACTGTGATAGTATCACCGTTTGACAATACAGATGAACCTGTATCACCTGCCAGTGTCATACCAATCGATACAGAAGTTGTACCGGCTGCTGTGATTCTACCCTGTTGGTCAACTGTGAAAGTTGGGATAGTTGTAGTGTTACCGTATGAACCGGGTGTTACTGCTGTATCTGCTAGATCAATAACGCCTGCAGAATAGTCAATACCAGTACCGCCACTTAGGTATGCTTCAGTTTGAGCGTCACCACGTGTTGTTGTCCAGTAAAGGTTAACATTACCTTCTGCTAGTGCATCAGTTGTGTGGTTAGCAATGCTTGAAACTGTACCAGTTACGTCACCAGTTACATCACCAGTTACATCACCAGTCAAATCGCCAGTTACATTACCAGTTAGGTTACCTGTTACGTTACCAGTTACATCACCAGTCAAATCACCTGTAACATCACCAGTCAAATCGCCAGTTACGTTACCTGTAACATTACCTGTAACATCACCAGTTAGGTTACCAGTTACATCACCTGTAACATCACCAGTCAAATCGCCAGTTACATTACCTGTTACGTTACCTGTAACATCACCTGTCAAGTTACCAGTTACATCACCAGTTACATCACCTGTTACGTCACCAGTCAAATCGCCAGTTACATTACCTGTTACGTTACCAGTCAAGTTACCAGTTACATCACCAGTCAAATCACCTGTTACGTCACCAGTTACATCACCAGTTAGGTTGCCTGTAACATTACCTGTTACATTACCAGTTACGTCACCAGTCAAATCACCTGTTACGTCACCAGTTACATCACCAGTTACATCACCAGTTACATCACCAGTTAGGTCGCCAGTAAAGCCGCTACCTGCTTCGATATTGTCAGCAGTGTATACGTCGCCACTTAGTTCCCAACGTGAAGTTGCTGGATTGTAAAGTACGCTTTCGATTGTGCCAGCCATGTTTGCTTCCAAACCAGCTGCTTGGCTTACGCCATCACTGTTTACACGGAATGCCGCATCATCAACACTTACTACTGTTGAGTTAACAATAGTTTGTTGACCGTTTACTGTCAAGTTGCCAGTAATTACAGCGTCACCATCTACAGTTACCTGACTAGATGTGATATCGTCCGATGTGAACGTACCAGCAACTGTTAGGTTTAGATAGTTGCTCCGTCAATAATA
>Ga0209666_1003576_pt1 | contig 11272 bp, 5 predicted proteins | sample SaaInlV_125m_DNA_FD_184679 | JGI IMG/M metagenome (GOLD analysis project Ga0209666, IMG submission 184679) | Marine microbial communities from expanding oxygen minimum zones in the Saanich Inlet - Saanich Inlet SI037_S3LV_10m_DNA (SPAdes)... | ecosystem: Environmental > Aquatic > Marine >...
AGGCTCTCGCGTCGCGCGCGGAGGAGGATGCCGGGTCTTCGCCCGCCTCCGCGTCGACCGCCCCAGACACGCCGCCGTCGCCGGGCGCGAAGCGGAGGTTCAAAGAACGGCTCAAGATGTTTAACACGCCCGCGAGCTAGTCGCGCGCGCGTTAACCCGTAGTACCGTTAACGCGTTTACTATTCCACATGCCTATGTGTTCGTCTCTATCGTCTACTCATCGGTCGCGCAGGTACGCACGCACCACTCGCCGCCGCCGAGAAAGTGCGCGCGTTCGAACGCGGCGACGTCCCGCGCGACGCGGAAGCCGCCAAAGAGCTCGCGCGAAAACGCAAAGGCGTCTTTTCTGTCGCCGCGCTTTTCGGCGCTTTCGTTCGCCTTCTCTCCCGCCGCGGCGTCGCGCGCCGCGCTCGACGCGAGCCGTTTCGCCCAACGCGACACGCGCGTCGCGCCCTCGCCGGGTTCCCTCCGCAGCTCCGCGAGGAGCAACCACCCGAGCGCGAACCGCATCGGGTACCAAACCCCGCCGCGCGGATGCTCCGCCTGGACCGCGTGCATGCCGGCGAGGACGGGCTCGAACACTTCCGGGGAGGGGTGCGCGCGCGCCAGTCGCGCGAGGACGCGCACCACCGCGTGCGCGGTCCACTGTATGGACTGATGCGGCTCGAGCGAGGGCTCGTCGCTGGCGCACATCGCGCGAAGCAGCACGGTGGTGTGCGTCACGGCGCATCCTGCCCCGGTCGCCGCGGCGCGTTCGCGGAGCTTCAGCAACGGGGGCGGATCGTACGCGGCATCCATCGAGAGCGGAGACACCGTCTGCTCCGCGGCGACGCGAAGCAGAAGGTCCTCGACGTCGGGGGGGGTGAGCAGGCGCTCGGCGTCGTGCACGTGACGTCCCATGTCACCCACCGGAGCGTCCACCGCGCCCTCCGCTCTGGACTCACCAGATCCGAAGACCTGAACTCGTTGTTCAGAAAAAACGGCCCGACCCGTTGGAACTGGAAACTCTTTTCTCGACGGGGTGACAACGACCCGCGCGGGCAGCCGCGTCGCGTCTGGTCGGACGCGAGTGTGCTCGCCGGCATGGGGGACCGCGTGGAGCAGTTCAAGGCTCATCTGAAGGACTCGAAAGGTGCGTCCGCGCGCGTTCACCCCGCTCGGCCTCCGTGATTCCCCACTCGCCCTCTGCTCTTCTCTCGCGTCCGACGCTCACCGCGATCCTCGTCGTCGCGCAGGCAACGTGAAAGCCGAGCTCGACGTGTTCGTCAGTACGAGCGGCCTACGGCTGGTGAAGCCGGATGGGAAGGTCCTGGGCTCTTTCCCGCTGCAGCGCATCCAGGAGTGGAGCATCACCGCCCCCGGGACGTTCAGCCTGTCTGTGGTCAATGGCGAGAAGGTGGTCGGGCTCGTCATCCACGGCGACCCCGACGAGGTGTTCGCCATCATCGACTGCCTGGAGCGCCAGGTGGCGCAGATCCTGGAGGACATGCGCGCCAAGGAAGAGGGAAGGGAGGCGGCCGACGTGAGCAGCCCGCCGCGGCGCATGGCCCCCGAGCCGGACGAACGCGACCCGCCGGCGTTGGAGCCGGTTGCCGAGGAGGACGCGCCGTCGCTCCCTCCGGCGGCGGGCCGCGCGTTCGCGGCGGAGGACGACGCGCCCGGGGAAGTCTCCGAGGAGGACCTGCCCGAGGACCTGCCGCAGGCGATGTCCCCCTCGGAGTTCGAGGACGAGGTGGTGCCTTTCCGGCGGCAGAGCATTTCCGGCGACGAGCCTCCGCGAGGAACTCCGGAGGAAAATAAAAACACGTACGAGGCGTCCGCCGCGGAACGCTCCGCCGGAAACGACTTGGACGCCGTCTCCGTCTCCGACGACGAGTTCGACGTGGACGAGATCCAGCAAATCGGTGATGTGGGTCCCGAACAGAGCACCCCGGAACACTTCGCGAGTCCAAACGCGAGTCCAAACGTAAGTCCCCCGGTGAGTCCCAAAAGCCAAACGAGGCTCCCAAAGAGCTTCTCGTCGCTCCGGCGGTCCGACCCGGCGGAGAAGGAAAAAGAGGAAAAAGCCGCGGAATCGCCGGCGTTTGGTAGGTCGCCGCTTCCCCCCAGCTTCTCGTCCCCGCGAGTCAAGGCGCCGCTTCCGTCCGCGCGCGCCGCGGGACACAGTCCCGAGAGCCGCATGGCCGCGACGATGGCCGCCGCCGCGGCGGAGGAGCTCGGCGAGCTCAAGCGCGCTCTCAGGGACGCGGAGGAGGCGGCGGAGGCGGAGCGGCGGCGCGCGGAGGCGGCGGAGGCGTCGGCGTCTGTTTCGTCTGCGGCGAACGTCGAGGAGGCGCTCGAGCGCGAGCTCGCGGCGGCGACGGAACGCGCCGAGAAGGCTGAGCGCGCTTTGACCGAATCGAAGCGTTTAGTGGAGGAGGCGAACGAGCGCGCGGCGTCGGCGGAGTCGAACTTTGCGGAGCTCTCCGACGCCGTCGCCGCTCGCGACGCTGAGGTTGCTGCGTTGCGTTTGGCGGAGTCTGAGCGGAACGAGTTGAAAGACCGCGGGGACACCGCCGCCGCGGAGGCGCTCGCGGCGCGCGCGGAGGAGGCGCGAGCGGACGCGGAGGAGGCGCGGAGACGCGCGGAGGATGCCGAGGCGAGGACTGCGGAGCTTGAACGTCGGCTGGAGGAGGCTACGACGCGCGCGGCGGAGGCGGAGACGCGAAGCGGCGAGCTGGAGGGGAAGGCGGAGGAGGCGAGCGCTGAGGCGGCCGCGTCCTTGGCGCGCGCGGCCGACTTCGAGGCGGCCGCGATCGACTCGGAGAAGAAGGTGGTTCAGTTAACCGCGCGGCTGGAAGACGAGACGCGGCGGCGCGAAGCCGCGGAAGCCGCTTTGTCGACTGCGACGACGCGCGCCGAGTCGGCGGAGAAGGAGGTTGACGCGGCGCGAACCGAGGCGGAGAACGCGCGCGAGAAGGCATCGCTCATCGCCGATAAGTCTTCGGGATCGCTCATCGCCGGGAAGGCATCCGCGGTGGAAGTCGCCGCGCTCGTGGACGAGCTCAGGGGCAAAGCCGCCGTCGCGGAGGCGGAGCGCGCGACGTCCGCGTCCGAGGCGGCGGCGGCGACGGCGCGCGCGGAGGAGGCGGAGCGACGCGCCGAGGCTGCCGAAAACCTCGCCTCGCAGGTGGAAGCCGCGGCGGCGAAGGCGCTGGAACGCGCTGACGCCGCGGAGAGGGAGACACGCGAGCGCGACCAGACGCTCGCGGACGTGCTCGCGTCGCAGAAAGACCTCGCGGAGAGGGACATGGGCGCCGTGGCGCGCGCGGAGGCGCAGAGGGCGGCGGCGGCGGAGACGCGCGCCGCCGGGCTCGAGCGGCGGCTCGAGGCGGCGGCGTCGGCGCGCGCCGAGGTTGCGGCGAAGCTCGCGGCGGCGACGGCGGAGCTCGCGGAGGCCCGAGGCGAGGCGGAGGCGTCCCGCGAGGCGCTTGAGGACGCGTTCGCGGCTGCGCGCGCGGCGGCCGCGCGCGAGCACGACGCGCGTCGCGCGCAAGTCGAGGCGGAGTCGCGCGTCGCCGCGGCGGGCGAAGCGTCTTTGGCGTCGGCGGAGCGCGCGTCCGAGGCGGATGACCTGCGCGTGCGCGCGGCGGCTGCCGAGAAGAGACTCGAGTCGGCGGCGAGGGAAGGCGCGCGCGCCGTCGCGAAGGCAAGGGAAGAGGCCAGCCGGTGGCGCGCGGAGGCCTCGGCGCTGCGCGCCGCGCTCGAAGACGCCGAGGACCGAGCCGCCTCGGCGTCGCGGCGCGCGGCGCGAGCGGACGCCGCCGCGGCGTCTTCGGGCGCGGCGTCGGGCGCGGCGTCGGACGCGGCGTCGGACGCCGTCGACGCGGAGCGTCCGCGTTTCCCCTCGGCGACCGCGTCTCCGCCTGCCCCGCCTTCGACGCGACCACGAAACCGAGAGGGGAGAGAGGGGACCGCGTACGATCTGCCCCCGAAGCTGCCGCCGTCGCCGGAGGGGGTGGACGCGGTGAGGGGCGCGGGCGCCGCGTACGCCGCGACGTACCACGCGCGCTCTTTCTCGCCCCCCTCGTTCGGCGTCGCCTCTTTCGGCGCCGCGAAGAGCCCGCGCGCGCCGGCGAAGCTCACGGCCGAGTTCCTGGACGCGCTCGGCTCGCGGCTGTCCTCGGTGCGGGACCTGCTCACCGCGCCGCAAGACCCGGGGGACGCGCCGGGGACGGCTTAGGGTCAGGGGCGAGGCGCGGAGACGACGAGTGAAGACTTTACGAAAGCACAAACACATTTTTTTAAATCATCCGCGCGGCGGCGGTCGCGAACGACGAAGAGACGCGTCGCCGCGTCGGCGCGCGTTTTTTCGCGTCGCCGCGGTGTCGGAACGGTCGAATCGGTCGCCTCGTTCACGCCAACGCCGCGACGGCGGCGGAGACGCGCTCCGCGAAAAAGTCTGACAACCGGCGAAAACGCGCCGGTTTCCAAAAATACAATGCTCGTTTTGGTCGGTCGGGCACTTGCTGACTTGCGACTGGATAAAGTCCGTTCGGCACTTTTAGCCGCAGCGCGCGGCCGCCGAGCAACTCGCGCGCGCGCGAGGGAACGACGCGTGGGGCGTCTTCGGTCACGGCCGAGAGGGTCGACGCCAACCAGGCGAGCTCGCGCGTCGCGAGATCGCGAAGGGGACCATGGCGAGCGTGGCGACCGCCAACGCGACGGCGGCGGTGCGCGCGCGTGCCATCGGCGGCGTCCGGAGTCGCGGGTCGGGTTCGTGTCGCGCGAGCGCTCGCGTCACCGCGGCGCGGTCGGCGAGCCGCGCGCAGACCGCCGCGCGGTGGACGAGCCGGCGGCCGGTCTCGAGGGCGGAGGCCATCGTGGACCGCTCCGCCGCGGCCGCGGAGGAGGCGGCGGCCGCGGCGAGCCCGACGTCGCGACGCGCCTTGGGGTTTGAAAATGACGACGACCGGGTGAAGAGCGCCCTCGAGACGAACGTGGCGGGCGCGGACGCGGAACGTCCCGAGAAGACGCCCGTCTCCGTCCTCGCGCAGGAGGCCGGTCTGGTGGTGGACGCCTCCGCCGTCTCCGCGGCGGGCTTCAACGGCGGGGCAAAGATGTCGAAGAAGGGGAAGATGTCGTTTCGCGTCGCCGGCGCGGGCGGCTTGCTCGGGTGCGACCGCGACGTGCGCTCTTCGGCTCTTCCCGGCGCTTTACAGCGCTTGGACAAGAGCAACAAGTACCCCGTGTTGTTCTTCGCGCCGGAGATGAAGGAGTTGGCGCATAAGATCGCGAAAGAAGACGTCGCGGGCTCGGCGGTGGAGCTGGGCGACATCGACTGGCGCAAGTTCCCCGACGGTTTCCCCGACTTGTTCGTGAACGACGCGTACGGCGTCCGCGACCGCCACGTCGCGTTCCTCGCTTCCTTCCACTCCCCCGAGGTGATCTTCGAGCAGATTTCCATAATCTACTCGCTGCCCAAGATGTTCGTCGCGAGCTTCACGCTCATTTTGCCCTTCTTCCCGACGGGCACTTCCGAGCGCGTCGAGCGCGAGGGCGAGATTGCCACCGCCGTCACGCTGGCGCGCATCTTAAGTAACATCCCCCCCAGCCGCGGCGGGCCGTGCAGCACGCTCATCTTTGACATTCACGCGCTTCAAGAGCGCTTCTACTTCGGAGACAACATCCTGCCGTGCTTCGAGAGCGGCATCCCGCTGCTGCTGAACCGGCTTTCGCTGTGCGCGGACGCCGACAACATCGTCATCGCGTACCCGGATGAGGGCGCGCGCAAGCGCTTCCACGGCTTCTTCAAGGGCATGGAGGAGGTGGTGTGCACGAAGGTGCGCGACGGCGGGAAGAGGCTCGTGAAGCTCAAGGAGGGCGAGCCCGCGGGGAGGCACGTGGTGATCGTGGACGACCTGGTGCAATCCGGGGGGACGCTCATCGAGTGCCAAAAACTCCTCGCGAAGCTCGGGGCGCTCAAGGTGAGCGCGTACGTCACGCACGGCGTTTTCCCGGGGAACTCCTGGGAGCGGTTCACGTCGAGCGGCGCGGGGGGGCAGGGCTTCTCCAAGTTCTTCCTCACGGACTCGTGTCCGCAGACTGCGAAGGCGGTGGAGGGGATCGAGCCGTTCGAGATTCTTTCGTTGTCGCGGCCCATCGCCGAGGCGCTGCACGTGTGACGCGTCGGACGACGCGGAGCGACGCGGCGCGGGCGACCATTTTTTAATATCAACATCTACACTTTTACGAGCCTGCGTAGTCTGATGGTCGGTCGGGCAGTCGGGCGTCGGACACTTATGATACTTTTTGGCAAGATCCGAAGAGTGCCGCAAACACAGCTGGCGCGCACGGGGACGGAGGGCCGCGCGTTTCCCGTCTCCGCGCGCGCGCCCTCGGCCGAGCTCGGACGGGGATGCCTCGCGGCGTCGATGATGAGGCGAGGCAGCCCATCCTGCGCGCCGCGGAGGGTGTTTCAAGCTCGGGTGCCGAAATCTCGTCAGGCCTCCGCGCGCGCGCCCCGAGCCGCGACACCGCGGCACCCGTCCCCCACGGCGACCCACGCGAGGTTCCTCGCTGGGGCCGTGCGGGCTCGCGAGACACCGCGAAGGACGCGTACGCGGTCTGGTGCGAGCGGCACGGCGCGCCCGTCGGCGTCGCGACGTGGCTCGTGGTCCTCGCGGCGTTCGGATTCGCGTCGCCGCTGTCGCGAGCGGACGCGTCTCCCGCGACGCGCGCGACGTGCGCGGCGCTCCTCTGCGCGTCGCTCATCTCCATGGCGCTGGTGAACCGGCTCGACCCCGGGATCGTCCCGCCGTCTCCGACGGACGATCCCATCGTGGAGACGCTCGACGCCGCGGTCGCCGCGGCGGGCGATGATCCCCACGCGTCGGGCGCTGAGAGCGCTCGCGCCGCGGCGTCGGAGCCCGCGACGCTTCCCGGAGGCGTGCGCCGGGACCCCGTCACGGGGCAATACGCGCGGCTCGTCCTCGCGGGAGGCGGGAGGTACGGCGGCGGCGACGTGGCCGACGTCGAGAGCGGTCGTGAGAAAAGCGCTCCTCACGGTCTCCGCGGAGACGCTTCCGCGTTCGCCGCGGATGAAAACCGCGTCGCGTGGGACTGGTCTACATGCGAGCGATACTGCCGCACGTGTCGCGTGTGGCGCCCGCCCCGCGCCGCGCACTGTCGCGAGTGCGGGTGGTGCGTGGAACGCTTCGACCACCACTGCGGCGCGCTGGGGAACTGCGTCGGGAGGGGGAACCACTTTTGGTTCGTCGTGTTTCTGTGCTCGGCGTCGTGCGTCGCGTGTTTGCTCCTTCTCGAGTCCGTTCGCGCGCTGCGCGATTTCGAATGGCCTTCCTCGCGGCGCTCGTGGTCGGATCCGGGGTGTTTAGCGCTCGTGGCGGGGGTCATCGTCTACGGCGTCTGCGCGTGCATGTCATGCTTCGCCGCCTCGCACGTCTACCTGTGCCTGTGCGACGTGACTACCAAAGAGGTCCTCCGGCCGAAGCCGGGCGCGAGGCGCGCCGACGCCGACGCCGACGCCGACGCCGGCGCGCGCCGTCTCGAGAGGCTTTGCGGGGCTCCCCCGGACGCGGGCGAGCGCGGCCTGCGTCGGTGCTTGAGGCACTTCGCGGACACGGTGACGTGCGCGGGATGCCAGCTCAAGAGTCGCGTGGAGAAGCGCTTCGAAGCGAGGCTGGAGAGTCGAAGGCAATAGAGCCGCTATGTAGGAAAATTTTAGACAGTCGCGTGTTGTTTGTTCGTCCGAAAATCGCACGCGACGATTGCGCGTTCCAAATCGAGCGCCTCGCCAGATCGCCCGGCGCGACCCGCGAGGTGCGCTTTCGGGGTGTTCGGCCGAGCGGTCCGCGCCCTCGTGCGATACCCATGAAGCTCAGGGTGAGCCTTCGGCCCACCGAGGCGCTGGGCCAGGAGAAGGGTGAGGTCGCGACCGCGTGCGTGGACTGCGGGAATGGCGAACAAATCTTGCGCTGGCTCGCGTTCGCCGCGTGCGACAGCGTCGCGCACCTGGCGAACCTCCCCGCGGGCACGTTCGTCCCGCAGGCGGTGATAAACCGCGAGGGCATCGTCGAGGACGTGGACGCGATGATTCGCGCGCGGTACGCGGACGGCGACGGCGTCGTCGTGCGCTTCAGCCGAGGCCCCGAGGCGTTCACGGTGCGGTGGGAAGGCCGACCGACGACGCCGCCGGCGTCTGAGACGCCCGCCGCGAAGGTGACCGACGACGGACCGGCGAACGGCGAGCGGTCGCGCGAGCTTCCGCAGACGGACGAGGAAGCGCCGCACCACGCCGCGGGCGTGGCGTGGCTCGAAAAGAGGCTCGATTTCGACGCGTTCGGGATCGGCGCGCTCCTCGGCGACTCTGGGGCGTCTTCTTCGCGAGCGAACGCGCGCGCGGAGGAACTCGCCGCGGCGCGCGCGGCGCTTCTGGCACACGCCGGGGGGCTCCAGGCTCTGTTCAAGCTGTACGAGAGCGACGGGGACGTTGAAATGCGCGACGTGGACAAGATGAACTTGGAGCAGTTCCGCCGGTTCATGGTGGACGCGAAGGCGATCGAGTTTGGCCCGCAGACCATCACGGCGGCGGACGTGGACGCCAGTTTCAACGAGGCGCTGAAACGGAAGGGCGGCGAGAAGGAACAGAAGGGTGTCGCCAAGACGCTGGACGCGATCGCGTTCCTCGTCGCGGTGTTCCGCGTCGCCGCGAAGAAGTACGACCTCGCCGTGATCAAGGCCCCGGACGTCGGGTTCGCGGAGCTGCACAGGCGCCTGGACCACTTCGTCGAGGCGCACGTGCACGAGTTCCTGTGCGGCGCCTTCGAGGAGATGCACGAAAACCTGGCGCGCGCCTTCGCAGACGAGGACGCGCGCGCGGAGATGCAGAAGGCGCAGCGACTCATCGCGCAGACCACGAAGATGTGCATGCCGCGCAGGCCGCCGGGCGCGGAGTGGAGCGTCTACGTGCACGATCTGACAAAAAACGCCACCGAGTGGGGCGTGCTGGGCGACGACGCCGACGCGACTTTGCCGGATGCGAGCAAAACCCTTGGCCGGGCGACGAGTAAGTCCGGGTCTGTGAAGGCGGAGGACGCCGCGAGGACGTCCGCGGAGAGCACGTCGGTGGAGGGCGAGGGCGTTGTCGCGAGCGGCGACGCCGCGCTCGCGGAGGCCTTCGATCCGGACGCGCCCGTGCGCGTGGACCTGCACGCGTACGCGCAGGCGGTGATTGACGCAAAGCAAAACGTGGGGGACTTCAAGCTGTTCAAGCCGGAGGAGGCGCCGGCGCGCCTCACCGCGGCGCAGTTCGAAAAGCTGCTCCTGGCGCTCGCCTGGCTGCAGTACGGCAAGCGCGTCGCGCGCGCGAAGCGCGCCGAGGAAGCGGCGGAGGCGGCGCGCGCCGAGGCGGAGGCGAGGCGGCGGCGCGAGCTCGCCGCCGAAGAGGATGCGCCAAACGACGCCTCCTCGAGCGATTCCGAAAAGGATGACGTTCCCGGGGGCGCGGCGGAGGAATTCGTCGGCGACGCGGCGCGCGGCGACGCGTCGCCCCCCTCGACGACAACCGCTTCACCCGCCGACTCCAAGTACGCCACGCCTTCTTTCGCGGAACACCTGCGCGAGTTCCTCGTGGACATCTTCTACAAGACGGGCGTCCTCGCGGAGCTCTCCGAGGACGAACACGACTCGGAGCCCGACTCGGAAGGCGACCCGGACGACTGGTCCGACGAGGAGGAGGAGGAGACGGCGTAATCGCGCGCGCGCGCGACGAACGCGGCGCGCTTTTTCGTCGCGCTTTTTCGACGCGCCACGCGTGTCGAGCTCCACCGCGACTATCACAAATACAGTGTATCACAAACACTTTTTCGCCGTCTACGTCAAACCCCGCAACACCGTCCACGGAGCGTTTTCCGTTTTCCGTCCCGACGCGTCCCCAAACTCGTCCTCCAGCCTGCGCAGCGTGTCGCGCAGCGCGGCGTCCCGCGCCGCGCCGCGGAAGACCGTCTCGGCGTGCGCCACCATGAGCGCCTGGCTCACCCCCCGCACCTCCGACTCGGAGGCGCGGCCCTCCTCGCACACAGCCCTCTGCACGAACGTGGCGTTGTCCAGGAACTGGAAGTGCCCGGCGCCCGCAATCTCCACGCCCCAGCTGTCGCCGCTCGCCGCGCGCGCAAAGTCCAGGTAGTTGGCGCCCCCGGGAGCGCAGTCGCCGCCGCGCTCGCCGCCCACCACCACCAGCGGCGGCCCGCCATCGCCGCGCTCGCGCATCGCCGCGAGCGCGGACGGGAACCCCGCGCCCAGTGGCGCGTACACGGTGTTGTCCACAGGGTCCAGGAGGCACGCCGCGCGCACGCGTTTGTCCTCCACAGCCTCCAGCGCGGAGATTTTACCGCCGCGCGAGTGGCCGACGAGGTACACCCCCGCGTTTTTGTCGTCGCCGGCGGTGTCCACGAGCTGGCCCAGTAAAACGTCGGACTGCGCCCAACCGATGAGGTCCCTGATCATCGCCGCGCTCACCACGTCGTCAAGCGCGTTCCCAGCCACGTTCTCGCGCTTGTTGTACTGCACAACGACGTATCCCCACGAGCACAGCCGCCGCGCGTACGACGCGTACTGCTCGGCGTCCACGAGGAACCCGGCGGTGAACACCGCGAGCGGGTAGGGGCCTCGCGCGCGCGGCGCGTCCCCGGGGACGTCGTCCCCGGAGACGGCGCCGACCAGGGGGAACATGGCGTCCGGGAGCACGGGAGGGGGCGTGGGTACGTACGCGTCGATGCTGAGCAGGCACGCGTCGCCGACGCACCGCGGGAAGCAACTCACGCACGTGTGCTCGAGCTTGGGCAGCCTCTTGACCCCGTACGGCCCGCGCGCGGTGTAATCCGCGCTGGGGCGCGACGTCGAAGGCTTGGAGTCGTCTTCCGCGCGGGCCTCGAACGCGGGCGCGCTCAGCAGGCCCGCGGTGAGCGCCGCCGCGGTTCCCAGAGCCTCGCGGCGACCGAGCCCGGACGCGGGGAGCGCAGGCGGTGCCGACGAAGATGTCGCCTCCCCGGTGTCGCCGGGGTCGCGCGCGCGCGCGCTGACGGCGGGCAAACCGCGTCGCGACGCGCGCGCATCCGCCCCACGCGAAGATATCCGTCCCCGAGGGACGGGCGTGTGGACCCTCGCCGGGGCCGCGCGCGCCATCGGTGTGGATTGCAGTGGATCTCGAAATCGAAGTTCGCGATAACGCGTGAGACGGGCTTGGTGCCGGGCGTTGTTACAATTGCAATTG
>Ga0209666_1003582_pt1 | contig 11260 bp, 9 predicted proteins | sample SaaInlV_125m_DNA_FD_184679 | JGI IMG/M metagenome (GOLD analysis project Ga0209666, IMG submission 184679) | Marine microbial communities from expanding oxygen minimum zones in the Saanich Inlet - Saanich Inlet SI037_S3LV_10m_DNA (SPAdes)... | ecosystem: Environmental > Aquatic > Marine >...
GATGCGATGAAGATTGAGGAGTAAGTTCCTACAACAACACCAATCATGATGGTGAATGAGAAGTCTTTCAGTGCTGCACCACCATAGATGAATAGTACGAGCACCGCCACAAAGGTGGTCATCGAGGTGAGTACAGTTCTCGATAAAGTAGAGTTGATGGCGGTGTTCATCACATCCTTCACATCACCTCGTTTGGTCTTTAAGTCCTCTCGGATGCGGTCGAATACGACAATGGTATCATTGATTGAGTAACCCGCGATGGTCAGAAAGGCTCCGACGTGGATGAGTGAGAGCTGTTGCCCAGAGATTACGACGATGCCGAGGCAAATCAAAATGTCATGTAGTAATGCAGCAAACGCACCAAGAGCGAAAGAAAACTCAAATCGGATTGTGATGTATACCATGATGGTGATCAAACCGATGATCAACGCCCAAACTGCGGTGGTGAGGAATTCACTGCCCAAGCTGGCACTTATGGTTTCTCTGGATGGTGGGTTGTTTGTAAGTACTTCAAACTCGGAAATCATAGCAGCTTCAATTTTTGGGGCGTCTGAGGTGGCGGAACGGATAGTGAGCAACTCTTCACCTGTGAGCGTGGTTTCCTCTTGGGAGCTAGCTGATTTTGAGAGATCGAGAGTATTTATCAAAGCCTGAGCTTCGGCTTGATCAATGCGTTGACCATTCTGCATCTGGAATGATAGCTGAGCACCACCGGTAAAATCGATACCAAGTGCCTGGTCACCTTTCATGCCAACGGTTGAGAGCCCGGCCAAGATTAGAATGGCGGAAAATGTGAACGCAAGTTTTCTTAAGCCAAGAAAATTAAATGCTTTCTTTGGTATGAGGTTCATGAAGGAAAGCTTTTTAATGACACCTGCGTCAGAGAACCACCAGAACAGCACGCGTGTGCAGAGTAACGCAGTGATGAGCGTGGCGAGAATACCGATGGTCAATGTAACGGCGAAGCCCTTGACTGTGCCACTGGCGCGCCAAAAAAGAATCAGTGCGGTGAGTAGGGTGGTGATATTGGCATCAAAAATCGCAGAAAATGCCTTTTCGTAGGCGGCACCTATGGCTGTTTTGACGGTCTTACCTGCTGCGAGTTCCTCGCGGAGTCGTTCGTAAACCAGGACGTTCGCATCCACTGCAACACCGATAGTGAGAATGATGCCAGCTATGCCTGGTAGGGTGAAGGTGAAGCCGAACATGGCCATGGCACCAAACAGGATAAGAATATTCAGAACCAACCCGAACAGGGCGATGAGTCCAGCGAAGCGATAGTAAAGCAATACAAAAACCAGCGTCAGTGCGAGACCGGCGATACCGGCAGTAATACCCTGTTTGACAGTTTCTTTACCAAGAGTGGCTGATACGGTGCGCTCCTCTTCTACGAGCAGTGGATTTTTGAGCGGGTTTAGAAGAGCTGCGGCGAGGGCTCTTGCTTCGGAGGCATTTTTCATGCCAGAAATTTCAAAGTTGGCGCCAAGAGAGCTTTGAACTACGGGTGCACTGAGGACCTTTCCATCTAGAACGATAGCGAGGCGATCGACGCCATGGTTCATTTTAGAGGTTAGTTGAAACATCTTGGATGCTCCCACGCTATTGAGTTTGACGGATAGTTTGCCTTCGTATGGGCCGTAGAGCTCTTGAGCGTGAACGACGTATGAGCCATCTAGATCGTAACGTTTGTTGACAAGGATTTTCTCAATTCCCATCACGCCATCGTCGTCTTCGGTCTCGAGTTCCTTGAGATCGTATCCCGGTTCGAAAGTGTTTTCTGGGTCTTGCTCCATCTGTGAAACGATGGATCGGCTGTCAGGATTAACGGTCTTGAGTTCGAGACGCGCAACTTTTTCCAGTGTTTTACGAACATCCGAAGCTTCTTGAGGACTTACGCCAGGCATCTGAACAAGGATTCTGTCCTGACCTTGTGCAACGATCAATAGATCTGCTGTGCCAAAGGCATTGAGCCGCTTTTCTACGGTCTCGATCGCCTGTTGCACTGCGGTGGGGTTGACCGATATTGGATCACCATTCTCATCCTTGCCTGGCTGCACACGGAGTGTGAAAGATGAACCGCCGATGAGGTCGATTCCTCCTTTCAGGTTGTGAGAGTCTGTGAGCGATGCTTTGCCCGTGATAACATCTCCCCATTTCTCGTTGGGAACCACAGAGAGTAGACTGAAAATACCTATGGCAGCTACTATTACAGTACCGATATTACGTTTTTTACGTTCAAAATCGGTAGCGAAATACCAGAAAAACAATGCGAGCAGACCCAAGCCAGTAAGGAAGGTGAGCATGCGGTCGTCGCCGAGAATAGATGCAGTAATCATGTTGTTGGAGAAAAAGATCAGCGTTTTAGAGGATGTAGGCTCTGTGACAGTTATTCGTCATCTTTATCATCTGCACCAGATTTTGATGGGATGACTGTAGCGATGGCTGTTTTGTCGTATTTAACGAAAGTGCCTTCTGCAAGCTTTAGGGAAACTGTTTTATCGCTGACGGCATTCACGGAGGCGTGCATGCCGCCGATGGTCACAACCTTATCGCCCTTTTTGAGAGCTGCTTGTTTGGCTGCTAGCTCCTTGCGTTGTTTCTGTTGAGGGCGAATGAGGATTACCCAGAAGATGACAAACATTAGGATCATCATGACCAGCGGGTTGCCAAAAAGGCCGCCTCCTTCTGCTAAAATATTAAGTGGATTTATCATTGTGATGTTGAGTTGAGATAGCGTTGATTGAAGTCGTTTTTGAATTTTGAGAATGTGCCTGCAGCGATGTGCTCGCGTGAGTCACTCATGAGGCGCAGGTAGAAATGCAGATTATGCAGGGAAAGCAACCTTAAAGAGAGCATTTCGCTCGCCCGGAACAGATGTCGGATGAAGGATCGTGAGTATTTTTGTAATGACGGATGGGTGTTTTCATCAAGAGGGGTGGAATCGAATTCAAATTCTTTATTTTTGATGTGGATTGGGCCGTCGGCTGTGAATGCTAGTCCGTGCCGGGCAACGCGTGTGGGCATTACACAATCGAACATATCCACGCCGCGGGCTATCATTTCCAACATCTGTGGCGGTGTGCCAAGCCCCATTGCGTAACGAGGTTTGTTGTTTGGTAGAAACGGAACAGCATTCTCTATGGCGCGCAGCATTTCGTGTTCGGGCTCACCTACTGATATTCCACCTACTGCGTAGCCATCGAATCCGATTTCGACGAGCTCCTTAGCCGATTGCTCACGGAGATCTGCATAGGTGCTCCCCTGAACGATCCCGAAGATTTGCTGCGGCAGATTAGTGTGGAGAGTTTCGGTCTGGGTGTTGAGTTGCCAAGGCACATGTTTGCTAGCATTTACTTCGTGCCATTCCTTACATCGCCGCGCCCAACGAGTGGTTAGGCCGAGTGAGTTAGCTGCGTATTTTTCCTCACATGGATAGGGTGGGCATTCGTCAAAAAGCATGGCGATATCGCTGCCCAGTGTGGCTTGGATTTCCATGCTCAATTCTGGAGTAAGCATGGTTTTTGCACCATCGAGGTGGTTAGAAAATTCTACACCATTCTCGGAAATTTTCCGTAATTTGGCGAGCGACCATACTTGGAAGCCGCCGGAGTCTGTAAGGATAGGTTTTTCCCATGTGGTAAACTTATGAAGCCCTCCCATTTCGCGAATGACGTCGAGGCCTGGCCGTAGGTACAAGTGGTAAGTGTTACCGAGGATGATTTTGGCATCGACTACATCGATTAGTTCGTCAGGTGAGAGGGTTTTAACCATCCCCTGAGTGCCCACAGGCATGAAAATTGGTGTTGGGATATTGCCGTGAGCAGTAGCCAATGTGCCGGTGCGTGCCTCCGTATCGGGGCAGCTATTGTGAATCTTGAATGCCAATGGTTTGGTGTTTGTAGATGTTAGCTTAATTTACTGAGCTTAGGGGATAAGCAGAAAATCTGATACAACCATGTGGTGGTTTGATCGGGGAATCTCGACGGTATGGGAACGAACCGCTCTCAGCAATGGTGATGTGTATATGTAGTCGATGCGATGCAGCGGGAATGAGCTCTGCCACGTATTTGGCCAGCCAGTGCCGGCTTCGGAAAATGAGTCGTTAAAGTGAATGCGTAACAAGTCATGCAATGGATCTGATGCGGTTGCGTTGAAGTGGCCCGCGCAGATCACGGGATTAGTGGGAAAGGCAGTTGTGTTCTGAAGACTCGTGAGGCTGTATTGCACTTCGCGGCGCTGAAGCTCTCGGCTTGCTGAGTGATTTACCCAAGTGCTTTTTTTCCATAAGCGCATTTCGGTGAGTGCAGAACGTAGATGGAAATTGACGCAGTCCAGCGTGCGATTTTTTGGAAGCATGAGGGTGACGTGCTGGCTGTGTCGCATGGGGTTATGTGTTACGAGATGAACTTTCCAACGTGTGATGATCGCCGTGTCAGCACCAGTACGATAGTCGCCACCACCGCTGTATAATTTGTCTGCGATTATCTGTGCCTGCCATGGATGAATTTCCTGCAGAAAAACAATGTCCGGGTGGTAAGAGGCGACGATTTCAGCTTGCGCAAGCATACCTGCCTCGGTTTGGTAGTGTGTTCCCCAATTGAGGGTGCAAACACGCAAGATGTCTTGTGTCTTGTAAGGTTTTGCTGGGCCGATTTCGGGTTTTTCGTAACCTATATGTGTGAGGGAGTGTGCTTCATCAGAGCCCACTAGAAGTGTGATTGTCCACAGAATAACTAACATCAGTGACAGTGGGGCGCGCCATCCGACAAAAGCTGCCGCGGAAAATACCAGGCCGACGGTGCACCATATCCAGATTGGATAGGCCGTATATGCGGCCATTGTATCTGGCTGGCATATGTAACAGGCCGCAGTAAATGCATGCAGCGCAAGCGAGGCTGCGATCAAAAATCGTGGAAGCCAGCGGCGCATAGTTTCAGAGTAATCGGCTATCAGTCTAGAATGATCAGTGGAATGAGTGGTCACATTCCGGGAATTCCCATCCCGCCGGTGAGTTTAGACATTTCTGTTGTGGCCATTTCCTTGCCTTTGGTGATGGCTTCCTGCACGCCTGAAAGCACCAAGTCTTGCAGGAATTCGACGTCCTCAGGATCAACCACAGAGGGGTCGATGGCAATGGATTGCACCTCACCAGCGCCATTAGCAATCACCGTGACCTTACCGCCGCCCACGTTCGCCTCGACTGTTTTAGCAGAGAGTTCTTCCTGTGTTTTTTGCATCCCAGCTTGCATTTCCTGGGCTTGTTTCATGAGTTTTTGGATGTCCATAATTGAATAATAAATGTCGTGATGTGACTAATGAGTATTTTTTATTTAGTGATTTGAACTTGGTGGTTACTTTTTTAGAGTGCCCTTGAAAACATCCAAGGCTTTTTGAATGAGGGGATCCTCATAGAAGGAATCGTCACTCGAGTTAGTTTCTGTCTTTGGTTCCGGTTCCTTTGTATCTGGTTCAGGGTTGGGGGTAGGTAAAGATTCTGAAACAGCGGGCTCCTCAGGTGCGTCATCGATGAGTGCATCGAGGCCCTTTTTGTGAGAAGGTTCGGGTTTTGGAGCAGTTGAACTGGTGGTTTCTGGTTTTGGGGTCTCTGGTTTGGGCGGTTCGGGCGAGGGCGCGGAGTCACTTGCGCTCGGTGTGGGTGAATCGCTCGGAGTAGAGGGTGTTTGCTGATTAATGGGCCCGGAGCCAGCGAGTGCCTTAATGACATCGCTAATGCGCGCGTCGTTGAGCGACTGAATAGCCTTTATGGTACCTATTTCCATGTGCAGGCGTTTGTTGGCAGCCCATTTCATCTTGCCCTCGGATTCAGCGAGCACATCGATAAGTGCCAGAATGCGATCGGTCTGAATGTCCTTTGATAATAAAACTAGAGGGTCCCAAAGTTCGGCAGGAAAACCTTCGTTGCTGGCAGCGGAGTCAATACGTGTGACTAGGAGCGCCCGCAGACAGCCGATCAACTCGCCAAGTAACTGCGATAGTTCCTTGCCGTTATTTGCCTCGCTGTGGATTAATCCCAGTGCACTTGGGCTATCTTTACCAACAATATGAGTGGCTAGGTTAGCAACAGTTTCTCGTGAGGTGAAGCCAAAGATCTCTAGGACATTTTTTTCAGTTATTTCATCTCCGCAGAATGCTACTAGCTGATCGAGCATCGATTGTGCATCACGCATGCCGCCGTCTGCACCCTTAGCGATAGCCCACGCAGCTGGATCGTCGAGTTTGACACCCTCATCGTTTGCAATGAACTGCAGATGCTTAGCGATCGTGCTTGTGGGGATGGGGCGTAGGTCGAATCTTTGGCAACGCGAAATAATGGTGGGAAGAATTTTATTGGGTTCAGTGGTGGCAAAGATGAACTTTACGTGTTCGGGTGGCTCCTCGAGTGTTTTAAGCAGGGCGTTGAATGCTGCATTAGACAGCATGTGAACCTCGTCAATGTAGTAAATTTTAAATTTCCCTTGGCTCGGTGTAAACTGAACATTCTCACGGATGTCACGTATGTTGTCGACAGAGTTGTTAGATGCGCCGTCGATTTCGATTACATCAAGGGAAGTTCCCTCGCCAATTTCTACGCAGATAGGGTCGTCGGGATCAAACTCAGCATTGGGGCCACCTGGGCAATTAAGAGCCTTGGCTAGAATCCGTGCGGTGGTAGTTTTGCCGGTGCCACGAGGACCTACGAATAGCCAAGCATGTGCGAGGCGATTACGATCAATCGCATTGCGTAAAGTAGAAATCACATGATCCTGCCCAAGTACGTCGGTAAATGTTCTTGGGCGGTATTTTCTGGCAAAGACCTGGTAGCTCACGGATTCAACTTAGTGGACTCTGAGAGTTTGAAAATGGTAAATTCCGTAATATGCAAAAATTTGTTTCTTTGATCTGGTGATCTTGTGATGATTCCGGCACATATTCGTCGTGACATCGATGGAAAAAAAGATGCGTTATCAGCAGGTCTTCGAGAAATCCCATGCCGTACTGGACGGTGAAACTGATAATATTGCGGCGATGGCCACCATTGCATCACTACTGGCTGAGGGGTTTTCTCACTTTTATTGGGTGGGTTTTTATCGGATGCTTGATAGTGAGCTGGTGATTGGTCCGTACCAAGGAACACTTGGGTGCCTGCGAATCGGGCTAAACCGCGGAGTATGTGGAGCAGCGGCATCTGAGGTAAAGACGATGATCGTTGATAACGTGCATGATTTCCCTGATCACATTGCTTGTGATCCACGCTCGCAGAGTGAAATTGTGGTGCCTGTGATGGATGTTGCGGGTAATGTGGTGGCGGTTCTGGACGTAGATTCAACGGAAAAATCGTCATTTGATGGAGTAGATCGCGATGGTCTTGAAAAAATTGTTGGATTGCTTGAGTCATCGACCGTTGTGGTTTGAGGTTGATCGTAATGCTCATTTAAGGTAGCCCACGGCTACGGAGATGCCGTTATGTCTAGCATGAGTGAATTTATCTTTTTTCGAAATAAAATGGAAGCAGCAGGTGTGAATGAGGCTGCTATTCGAGCGTTTGAACAAAACTATCATGCGCTTGAGCGTGATGAGAATGGCATGATTGCAGAAGACAGCATAAAGCCATGTGAAAGTGTACCTGATTTTGCCGATGTGGCAGCTACTGATGAGGATTTCTCTCCTGAGTTGCTGGCCAAGACCGTGGTTATTAAGCTTAATGGTGGCCTGGGCACTAGCATGGGTTTGCAGAAGGCAAAGAGCCTTCTGCCAGTGAAAGGTAGCACGACCTTTCTGGACATCATAGCCAATCAGATTCTCCATCTACGTGAACAAACTGGCGGGATGGTGCGTTTTCTGCTCATGAACAGTTTCAGCACCTCGGAGGATACGCTTGAGCATATGGAATTTTATAAAGATCAGAATCTTTCGGGTGCTGAAAATATCGAGCTGATGCAAAACCAAGTGCCCAAGATCGATGCGGAAACGATGCTTCCAGTTGAATGGGGAAAAGATCCAAATCACGAGTGGTGTCCGCCGGGGCATGGTGACTTGTATGCTGCTCTTGCTGGAAGTGGATGGCTTGATGCGTTACTTGCTGATGGAGTGAAGTATGCTTTTGTCTCTAACTCCGATAACTTGGGTGCGGTTCTAGACGCTGGATTACTTCGCTATTTCGCAGATAGTGACCTGCCTTTTCTCATGGAGGCTACGCGCAGAACCGAGGCCGATAAAAAGGGTGGGCATCTTGCTGTTAGGAATCTGGATGGGCAAATGCTGTTGCGCGAAGTTGCTCAGTGTGCCGATGAAGATTTGGAGGATTTTCAAAATATTAATCGCCATCGATACTTTAATACGAATAGTTTGTGGATACGATTGGATGTTCTTAAAGGGTTGTTAGAAAAAGCAAGCGGAGCGCTTCCCTTGCCGATGATTAAGAACTCCAAGACGGTTGATCCACGCAACAGGGAATCGCCTAACGTGTTACAGCTCGAAATTGCGATGGGTGCTGCCATTGAGTCATTCCCGGGTTCAAGTGCGGTTTGCGTGCCGCGATCACGTTTTGCACCTGTAAAAACAACCTCGGATTTGTTTGCGCTACGCTCTGATGCCTACGAGCAGACGCCAGATGGACGCATTGCGTTAGTTGCTGAGCGTGCCGGCGAACCTCCGGTGATCGATCTGAGTGATGATTATAAAATGGTTGATAGTCTGGAGGGGCTTGGTATGCCGTCGTTGCTCAGAGCCCAGCATTTGAAGATTAGGGGTTCGGTGCGCTTTGCAGACGGAGTTAAAATCGTGGGTGACGTAAGCTTCACCAACACAACTGAAGAGACAAAGTGGGTAGCTGGTGGTAAATATCAAGATGAAGACATCATACTTTAAGATAAATCATCTTGCGTAAGTGTCTAAGAATGAATGATTTTTTGATGATCATGGAGATTGGCTCATTTATTGGGTTGCTCGTAAGCTAAAAACTCTCCATATCGCGTGCGGAATGAATCATACTGATAACTTAAACATACCTCAGGACGGCTACGATGCTGTGATTTTTGATCTAGATGGAACGTTAGTGGATTCCATGCCGGCGCATTTCGCGGCATGGTGTGAAGCGCTCAAAAGACAAGATGCACAACATATATTTGCTGAGGATGTATTTTATGCGATGGGAGGAAGACCGACCAAAGATATCGTGACAGAACTGAACGGTGAGTTCGGGTTGCAGCTCGATCCTGAGGAGGTGGCAGTGGATAAGCGTAATGCTTTTCTTACAAACATCGATCAGGTTGTAATCATTGATGAAGTCGTCGAGTTTGCTCGTAGCAAGCGCGGCAAGATGCCGATGGCCGTTGCAACTGGAGGTACCCGTCTGGTTGCTGAGAAAACACTTCAGGTCTGTGGTCTCAGTGATCTTTTTGACGAAGTGGTGACAGCTAACGATGTGAAATGCGGCAAGCCAGCACCGGATATTTATCTCGAAACTGCAGGGCGACTCGAGGTTGCACCTGATCGTTGTCTAGTACTTGAGGATGCACCTGCTGGTATCATAGCGGCACAATCTGCTGGAATGATAGTGGTTTCTGTGCCAGCACCAGTGCGGGTCATTTAGCCCGTGCTTTCATGCATCAAGAAATTAGAAGAGCTCCAGCCAAAATCAACCTTACACTCAATGTGTTGGGTAAGCGTGCTGATGGTTTCCATGAGCTCGAAAGTTTGATTGCGTCGCTTGATTTGTGTGATCTTTTGTATTTTAAAAAAAGTGACATGTTTTCACTCAGTTGTGAGACACATGATATTCCCCTCGATGAGACAAATTTAATAACTCGTGCCGTACGCTTATTCGAACGCGAGATGAGTAGGGCTTGTCATTGGCGAATTATTCTAGAAAAAAAAATTCCGCATGGTGCTGGTATGGGCGGTGGGAGTAGTGATGCGGCAACCACTTTGTTGGCGTTAAACGACCTTGAGGACACGGGGTTCTCATCCAAAAAACTTGCACGCATGGCCGCTGAAATTGGTTCCGATGTTCCTTTTTTTATTTACCAGCAGTCATGTATGATCAGGGGCAGGGGAGAGCTTGTTGAACCGATCTCTGTTGAAGGTTTGGCTGGAACACAGATTCTTTTGATGAAACCTAATTTTGGTGTGTCGACGCCGGATGCCTACAAAAATTGCCTCAATGCAGAATCTATCGATGGCATCGATTATGCAGCACAAAATTTGCCATGGGGCAAGATTGTCAATGATCTCGAAAAACCTGTTTTCTATAAACACCGTTTTCTCGCTGAGATGAAGGTTTGGCTTCTGGCTCAACCTGAAGTGGAGGCTGCAATGATGTCGGGGTCAGGATCTACGATGATTGCGTTCTTAGATCATCAACATGCGGATGCCGTGATTGAACGAGCACATACCGAACTCGATCCCAGCCTCTGGGCCAGTAAAGCTGCCATTCTCTGATCATGTCCGTCGGTAAAAAAATACTTAAAGACGTTTCGAGATCGTTTTACCTCAGCATAAGGGTGCTGCCTCGTGCTATGCGAGAGCCGATCAGTCTGGGCTACCTGTTAGCGCGTGCCTCAGATACGCTGGCCGATACAGCCAATCTCGATCCAAGTCTACGGGCAGATTTATTGGATGGTTTTGCTGGTATCCTCAGGGGTGAAGAATCTGCCGGCTGGATTGAGCGCATACAAAACGAGGTTGTAACGCACCAAACCCACGAAGGTGAGCGGGTTTTACTAGAAAATATTTCTGGCGTCTTCGATTGGTTTCATTCGTTGGCTGGGCAAGAAGCGCCAGCGAATGCCGAGCACTATGAGGCAGTATCTGGAATACAGAAAAGTATAGGTGTGCGACTCCATGATGCAATTCTCACGGTAATGGATCATATCCTTCGCGGACAACGACTAGATATCGAGCGATTTGAGCTGCGTGATGATTTTTATTTTACTCTCGATGCCGAGTTGGAGGAATACTGCTATCTTGTCGCTGGTTGTGTTGGTGAGTTCTGGACAGATGTGGGTGAAATATCACTGGGCAAATTTTCCCGTATAGAATCTTCTCGGTTACACCGGTGGGGTGCTAATTACGGCAAAGGATTACAACTTATTAATATTTTACGTGATTTGCCTAATGATCTAAAAAATGATCGTTGTTACTTTCCCAGTGTGGATGCTTCCGACAAAAAAGCATTGATGGCAGAGGCCGCCCGCTGGCGTGCTCGTGCCAGGAGCTATCTTGAAGAAGGTCACGATTACGCGTGCTCGTTGCTACATCG
>Ga0209666_1003583_pt1 | contig 11252 bp, 5 predicted proteins | sample SaaInlV_125m_DNA_FD_184679 | JGI IMG/M metagenome (GOLD analysis project Ga0209666, IMG submission 184679) | Marine microbial communities from expanding oxygen minimum zones in the Saanich Inlet - Saanich Inlet SI037_S3LV_10m_DNA (SPAdes)... | ecosystem: Environmental > Aquatic > Marine >...
CGTGGTTCATCGCCGTCTTGATGTTGCGCTTGGGGCGGAGGTTCTTGGCGCGGTCTGTGGGCGACAGGGGGCTGCGTTCAGGCGAGAGGCCGAGGCTGCGAGTTGGAGGCGGTGCGCGTCACCGTATGAGAAGTCGTAGTTGGACGTCGTGAGGTACCTGCGCACGCAGCGGGCCACGGTGAGGCGCAACGCAAGAGGGCGCCGATGCTGGGTGTGGCGGTTTGAGGCGCGGCAGCGCACGCGTAGAGCGTGTCGAAGTTGCAGGTCTGCGCACGAGAGGGGGAACCGTGAGACGCTGGCGACGCGAGCGTGGGGGTTCAAAGGGCGGGGTTCGAAACGCGACGGCCGAGCGCGCCTCCTGGACGCAGTACCTGCGCACACGCACGGGGTAAGGGTGGGCGTGGCGAAGCGCGGCGCTGGTGTTGTGCAGGTTGTTGTAATGGTGTTCCAGAAGAGGAAACAAACCGGATCGAAGTGAGCTGGTCCGCGAAGTGTCTGAGCAAAAAAGCGCGACGCGTCAGCGTGGAGCGAGTCATGGGCGGGGATGAGAGCGGTTCAACGACGCGTGGGCTCACTGGCGACCAGCGTCTGTTGCATAAAAATCCGACTCAATGATGAGCGCGAGGCCACTGCGCAACGGGGGAACGCGTGGGCCGTCAGCGCGCGACGCTTCTTGCAGCGTGAAGGGCTAAGGGGTTTGAGAGAGCACGCGCGGACCGGCGGACGACGCGATCGCGGTGCTTGCGGCGGAGCTGCGCGCCAGAACGGGGAGGTGTGTTAGCAAGAGCGCGCGCAAGCGAGGCGCGGGAATGGGCGTCAAGCATGGGAAACGCGCACCGAAGTCTGCATGCGCGACACGCCCTCATACGGCACGCGCTGCATCAGACGAACGTCGAAGCGAACCTCGTCTGCGGAGCGGGAGCGGCGAGGGTGTGCGCGTGGGCCGCAGAGGCTGTGGAGGCAGGCTTGGAGATTCAAGGGAGAGGCAGCGGACCCCACTCCACCACGGTGCCCTCAATCTGGAAGAAGGGCAGGCCGACGCTGGTCTGCCAGTTCTGGGGCGACTTGAGGATGAGGTTGTTGAGCGTGTCGCGGATCTTCCTGGAGTGTGGCAAGGGAAGGGGCGTGAGCATTGGGCGAAACGCGGGCGATGGTAGTGGGCAAGAGCGGGGTTCAAGTGCCGGGACCACGTGTTCTGGCCGGCGTACGCGTCTGGGAAGTGGTCTGCGCACGGGCAAGGCGTCGGCGTGAGCAGGGTGTGTGGTTGCGTTGGTTCGTACTAGACTGGCCTCAATGCGTGGGAGCGGCGCACAAGTCGTGGCGTGGTGCTCGCTGTAGTCCTTCAGCTTCTCGGGCGACACGGGCGCGCCGAAGAAGTACTGCAGATTCTGGAGCACGTCCTCCTTGGAGGGCGCAAAGGTGCGCGGCTGCGGCATCTCCTTGAAGGTCGCCATGCTTGCGTGGACACGAAGGGGAGGGGCGGCTTGGGTTTTGTGAGACGGGGGACGCGGTGGCTTCTTAGCGGAGCGCAACCACTTCTTTACTGACCGCCGCCATTTTTCTAGTTATGGTTTTTAAGCGAAGGGGACACACACACGCACACACACACATGCGCGCGCGCGTCGAGGTTTCTGCGGGCGCGGCGCGTTCAGACCTGCAGCTCGGAGTCCGCGTCCGGGCCCGAGACGTGGATTGGAACAAAGTGGCGACCGCTTTCGCGAAGCCGAGTGCGGCTGCGCTCGGCGGCCTCCACCACGGGGTCGATGCCGTTCACCACGGGCAGGTCCGCCGGTGGCGAAGGGGGGGGCGGCGCCGTCCCGCCGTTGGGTCGGCCGAGGTCGGTCATGTGCACGACCTCGGCCGGCAAGAGGCCACGCCCGACGCGCGTCTTGACGTGCAGCTTGGCCTCAAACTCCCGCAGCCGCTGGTACGTGCTGCGGAAGTCGTTGATCGCGCCCCAGTTTTCGGCGATGACGCTCAGGCTGCCGAAGACCTTGTCGAAGCTGTTGCTCATCTTCATGAGCGTGCCGAGCGTGATGCGCCGCGCGGGGTCCTCGGCGAAGATGAGCGGCGCGGCGATCACGTACGGCGCGAGCACCATGATCTGGTCGAAGAGCGAGAGCCAAAAGTTGAGCAGCCCAAAGTGCTTGAAGAGCTGGAAGTAGTTGGTCCACAGGCTCGCGAGCGTCTCCTTGAAGTAGGCCCGCGGCAGGAAGGAGGCCTGGCGCAGTTGGCTGGGCGACTGCGCGCCCGCCGCCGCCTCCGTGCCGACGATCATGGCGGGCGTGGTCTCGAGCAGCACGAGGTCCTTGCGCAGCAGCGCCTCCACGCGCTGGTTGGCCACCTCGAGGCCCACGAGCTTGCGGCCAAAGAGCACGGCGCCCACCAGACCGGTGAGCGAGCACGCGAAGGCCATGCCCCACAGCCACAGGTCGTCAAAGATGCCCATCTCAAAGGGCGGCGCGATCTCCTTGCTCAGCTCGACGAGGATGGGCGTGAACACGATGAGCGTGAAGAGCGCGTCGAGCACGGTGATGAGGCAGCCCTCGAGCGCCGTCGCGAAGCGCTGCGAGTCCTCGTGCAGCCGCTGCGACGCGCCCTCGATCGGCTCCTGCTTGGTGTCCCACGCGACGAGGTACGCCTTCATGAGCGCGAGGCGCCACGCAAACGCCCACGCCGAGCGCACGTACTTGGCCGCGGGCGAGGCCGACACGAGCGGCGCGACGATGAGCGCAAAGGACCACAGCTCGGACGTCACCTGGGCCCCGTAATCCGCGTAGCCCGACCCGCTGCCAAGCTCGGCGTCGCCGCCGCCCTGTTGGAGCAGGTCGTAGAAGCGCGAGTAGAACTCGTTGAGCTGCGCCTTGACGTGCGCGAGGAAGAAGGCGTACCCCACCACCACCACCATCCCGACCCACGCCGCCCCCGTGGTCTTCCATGACGGCCCCCAAAAGAATTCCGAAAACATTGCGCGCGCGCGTGCACCGCACAAGCTACACAAGCCCACCTCTCCCCTAGCGTGCCGCCGCGCGATGCGCCGCAACGCACTCCGCCAAAATCTCCGGCCGGTTGTCCGGTATGGCAAACGCCTGCGATCGCCGCATCTTCGGCGCGAGCGCCGCGGTCACGTCGTCGTGCCCTACCACGACGGGCACGGCTGTGCGCTGGATCTTGTGCTTCCGCTTCTGGTGCACGTCCCCGCGCCCAAGCTGCTGCGGCAGCTCGATCGCCGGCGAGAGCAGGTCGAGCGTCGCCTCCTCGGGCCTGTGCAGCACCTTCCTCGCCCCCTTGCGCGCCGCCGCAGCCTTCGGTTGTGGCGGTGGTCGCGCGCCAAAGGGGATCCAGCCGGCGCGGAGCTGGCTGGCCACGTCGCTGGAAGCGCCGCCTCCGCCGCTGCTGCTCGTGCCGCCGCCGTCGGGCTCCGCGCTCGCACTGCCTTGGGCCACGTCGCGCGCGGGCGACGCCATGCCGATGAGGGCGCTGAAGGACTCGCCGTCGGTCAGCCTGGGCGGCGGTGCCGGCCTGGCCTTGGGCGGCGGGGGCGCCTTGGGCGCCTTGGCCGGAGTGGCCAGGAACTTGAACGTGCGCGACGACGAGGCCCACAGCTCGCTCAAGTGGTTGCGCGCCGCCTCGAGCGCGACGCACATGGGTGCAGCGACGATGCCAGGGTTCCGATCGGAGGGGGTCTTGCGGCGAGCAACAACGCGTTGCGCGGGGTGCAACACAATTGCTGGGGTTCCGATCGGAGACGGCCTCGCGGTGAGCAACGCGTTGCGATCGCCCACTGCCGAGCACCAGTCGCAGGGCTGGTTGTCGTCCCGGGGGGGCCATCCCACACCCAGGCAAGTTTGTGCGCGTCGCTGCACCAAGGGTGCGCGCGATAACCGTTTCTGTGGCTGGGTAGCAGTAAGAGCAAGGCGCGTGCGTGGAGGGGGCGCGCGCCGCCGGCGCGCGCGCTCATGGAGTTCAAGTTGAGCTTGGATCCGGCCCATGGGCAACTCACCGTTGATACTGGCGGGCCAGCGTACGACCGCGCAATGAGTTTGGCCAGGCGGGGCGGAGCGGCTGCGCGCGGGGGCTTGGCGCGCGCTTCAGCCGTCGCCGGCGCGACGGCGCAGTCTGCCGGCCAAGCGGCTCTCGCGAGAGCCCGCGATGCAGGCCGAAACCGGTATGCCGACGTCAAGGCGTTCAAGGAACGCTGGCACCGATGGTTGTACAACGAGCCCGGCAAGACCAACTTCTGGCTCCTCATCTCCAACGTTCTGTACATTTCGGTATCGCTCGCCGTCCTGACACTGACGTTCATAATTGTGCACGAGCACGTGGACGACTTCAGGCGCAACGAGTTCACGCAGCACTACGAGAAGGATGCCGATGGCAATCCCACCTCGGTTCTGAAGCAGTACTCGCCCTGCGGCATGCCCACGCCCGACTCGATGTACTTGCTGCAAGCCATCGGTTCGCTGCCGGCCGCCGGGTGGGACGGCGCGTCGCTCGAGCCCAACTACAAAACCTGGATGCAAAAGGTCGACCGCGCGCTCTGCTCGCGCGTCGTGCCCGGCAAAGAGTTGCCCGGATACAGCGACGACATCACAGAGTGCGAGGGCGGCGCGTACGTGGACTACGGCACCGACCACGCGGAGGAGCTGCTGGCCCTCGGGTACCTGATGGACGACGCGGACGTCACGCCCACGCTTCAGGACGTCGACGACGCGCTGGCCATCGCAGACAAGAAGGACGCGTTTGAGCGGCGCACGTGCCTCGTCAAGAAGGCGGACGACGACCATCCAGGGGAGAAGCCCTACTACACGGAGCAGCAACGCAACGCGTACGGCGACCTGAAGACGCGCGTGGCCAGGGCGTACATTGCAGCCATGCCCGCCTTCTCGCGGTACCAAAAGGAGCGCGAGTCGTGCGCTGTCGACCCCCAGTACAAGGACCCGTTCGACGTCATGTGCAAGCACAGCTGCCACCTGCGCAAGGAGCTCAAGGCGGCGGCGGCGCAGCAGGAGCTCCTGTACACGACAAATGACATCCCCGTAGGAACGACCTTCACCAAGCAGCTGTACCGCCTGTTCGCGCTCTCGCTGGCCGGCTACTACGATCGCTACCACAACAACGGCGTGTGCTTCCGGAACGGCGACGTGTACCTGGAGGGCTCCACGATACCGTCGGGGTTCAAGGCGGGCGACACGCTCAGCGCGTACGACTTTTGCGCGACTTCGATGGCCCCCACGACACCCGGAGACGCGACGAGCCCAACAAACGCGCAGGCGGTGGCCTCGTACTCCGCACAAGACCACCACGTCCAGACAGGCGAGCAGTGCGGCAACGGCGCGTACCCCCCACCACCGCCGGTCCCGCCCATCTATCGCATCGAGCCAACCGAGGGCGTTGGCGACAAGCTCTCGGGGCAGGTGTGCGCCGCCATCCTGCAGTACGGCCTGTTCGAGCAGGGCCGCCTCTTTGGCGTCCCGGACGTGCTCGCGCCCTTTGTGGTCGACAACCGCGTCGACCGCGGCCTGCACTTCATCGGCGAGTGGATCTACAAGGCGATGTACGTCAAGCCCATGGAGAAGGCGGCCGACATCCTGGCCGATCCCAAGTCGAAGCTCGAGCTGTACATCGCCTACCGCCTGTCGAGCACGTCCATCTGGGCCATCCTGGTGGCCAACGTGGCGGGGTACATGCTCGTGCGAGCTGCTGCGCCCATGGGGGTGTACATCCTCAAGTTTCTCGGCGTCAAAAGCAGCGTGAAGCAGAAGCTTGCCGGAAGGACGGGCGAGTACGAGGACATCAAGTTGGTGCGGCCGCAGCTCGGCGTGCCGCTCTACCTGGCGCAGGGCGTCAACCTGCTGGTCATCTACTGGATCTTTTGGATCGATCCGGCCACGCAATCGCACTACTACGTCACGACCTCGTGCGAGGACTGGGCCGGGCTGGGCGTGCACGTGCCCTCGGGAGCCTTCGGCAGCACGTGGGGGAAGCGCCGCTACGGCCGGTTTGGCGAGCACCTCATCGGCCTTCTGCTCATCTTCACCTTTCTGTTCGTCCTCTTCCAGCTGTTCATCGGCCGCGCCATGGTCAACCCCGAACTGGTCAAGGCAGCCACAACCGTGGGATTGGGGAAGACCGCGCGCATGGACAAGGTCGCCCTGATCATGATCGGATTTGCCTTGGTAATCCAGGTCCTGTTTGTCGCACAAAGCATCGTCTCGGGCGACGACTGGTACCAGGCGATCAGGGCCAGCGCCAACGACCAAAAGCTGCTTGAGACGTTCTCCAAGGACGTGCTCATGTCGATCTGGGCGGCCTTCTGGACGTCGATCTCCATCTCGTGGTACCGGCAGAAGTGGGCGATCGATACGCTGCCCAGCCTTTTCCAGTTTGCCTGGATGGGGGGCAGCCTGCTGCTGCTGTGGATGCCCGTGCTCCAGTCCGCAGCCCTGCTGTCCGACGAGATCGACGTGGCCTTCTCGGAAGGCAAAGGCACGTCGGACACGCCCAGGCTGATCATCTGCATCTTCATCTACGCCTTCTCGGCCATCTGGACGGCGTTGCTCTGCATTCGGCTGAAGGCGGTCTGGGATGCCATGCCGGACTACACCACGAGCAAGCAGGCAGTGAACTCGGCCGCAAAGGTCAGGGCAAAGAAAGAGTCCATGAAGGCCATTCTTGCAGCAGCGGAGGCGGCCAAGGCGGAGGAGGAACGCTTGGCGCTGTACGACTTCATCTCCAGCGAGCCCGCTTCGCGGCTCAGGTTTGACCTGTCGGGGATGCGCGTGGGCCCGGCGGGGGTCCCCGTGATGCCCGGGCGAAAGACGGACGCGGTGTACATGCCGCTTATGCCCAAGCATTGAGCGCGGGGGGGGCGGCCTTAGGCGCGTGTGTGGTCTGGGTTGGTTTCCGTTGGTTAAGAAATGCCCCCCCCCCCTCGTTCGCTGCCCAATCATAAGCAACTCCCGTGCAACCTTTTGGGTGAGGGAGAGCGCGAGCGCGCGTCGGTGTGCCAAGCGCGCCCCGCGCCATGGCCAAGGTCAACTATCGCATCGTCACCCTCTTTGCCGCGCTTGCGGGCGCCATCCTGTCGGCCATCGCCCTGGCCTTTTTGACGACGTCGCTGATCAAGTACCGCGCGGAGGACTTCTTCACCGCCTCGACCACCACGGACTTCACCGCGCTCGGCACCTGCGTGGAGACGCTCACGCTTGACCAGCTCAAGGAGCTCGACTACAACAATGCCGACATCGACTGCAAGCACGACGTCGACCGCGGCAACAAGCTCAAGGTGATCAACACGCTGCGCTCCTCGGTGCACGGCGTGTACTGGACGTACTTCCACGGGCAGATCGACGACCGCACGAACACGGGCACGACGGTGGCCGCAAACACCGCTCACAGCACGTTCATGCAGGGCGAGTACCTGCGCGAGGTGATGACCGCGCAGTGGGGGCACGTGCTTGGCAAGACGTCGCCCTTCTACACGGCGGGCGTCGGTGGCACGCAGGAAACCTTTGTCAACATCGGCCTCAACTTCTCCCACGTCTACGAGGCGCTCTCGCTCGTCTCGGAGGTGGTGGGGGGCGTGCCGGCGACGTGCGAGGCCATCTACGGGATGGAGTTCACCGACATCACCGACGACCACCTGACCGGCGTGGCCGCCTCGTCCAATGCGACCCAGGCCGCCGGCGGGGCAGCCACCATTGACGGCATCTACCACGACACCCCGCACGAGCTGTACATCAAGAACATCCGCGAGGGCCGCCTCGACGGCGATGGCAAGACCAAGACGACGTGGCCGCTGCAGGAGTTTGTGATCAACTGCCCGGACGAGCCCTCCACGCCCGGCACGGACCACGTGCCCGCGGGCGTGGCCGCCAACGCGGGCGGCATCCAGTCGGACCTCACGGCCGACCAGAAGAAGTACATGTACGCGCACTGCGTCGCGCAGTTCCAGTTCGCGTCGGTGGGCACCTCGGCGTGGGCGGGCACGTACGGCATCCCGCTGCCGGGCATCGAGCCGGGCCCCTACTTCTACCCGTACCCGCAGGCCGACGGCTTCAACGCGACCTCGTCGTACAGCATGCGCGCGCGCATGTACCTGGGTCAGCGCTTCGGCCTGGCCGTGTGGGCGTACGTGCCCATGTTCCTCGCCACGGTCTTCCTGCTCGGCGACTGCACCGTCTTCTTCCTCGCCGAGGCGCTCATGCCCGTCACGATCGCCGAGCAGGTCAACTTTGAGTCCAGCTCGCTCAACAACATCCGCGACAGCCTGGTGCTTGCGGCCACCACGCGATCGTCGCGCCGCAAGCGGCTGGCCATCGGCTTCGTCGCCGTGCTCGTGTCGGTCACCTTCTACGCCGTCTTCATCGCCGCGCCCTGGGGGTTCTTCTACACCTCGCTTCCGCGCCCCATCTGCGAGAAGGAGAAGGAGGCTGGCGCCACGACCTACACTGGCGGCAGCCCCGACCACGGCGTGCCGCAGATCTTCTGGAAGGGCACCAAGGGCGGCTGGCGCACCGACTACGACGCCACGTGGTACGACCTCATGGCGCTCTTCCTGCAGATCTTCGTGCTCTTCCTGCTGCCGCTCACCACGACCGAGCTGTGCCGCAACCTAAACAACTCCGTCAAGGAGGCCTCCAGCGTGCGCCAGGCGGCGAAGCGCGTGCAGAACGACGCGGCCTACAAGTTTACGCAGCGCGTGCTCGTGCTGCCCCTCGTCATCGGCATCCTCATCCTCATCGTCGGCCAGAGCATCAGCGGGGCGCGCTTCGGCATGGCCTGGGCGGAGGGCGTCGTGGCGCAGGAGTGGAACGCGGACCAGAGCGGCTGGCTCTTCGACGAGGTCGCCATTTCGGAGCACGTGTACGACCAGACGATCGCAACCCTGGCGGCCACCACCGCGTGCGGCCTCGTCTTTGCCGTCGCGATGCAGCGCCACCTGATCGACGGCGTGGGCTGCTTCTCGGCCGGCCTCTTCTTTGCCTGGTGCGCGCTCGTGGTCGTCTTCGGCCTGCCCCTCATCTTCTACGCCATGAGCCGCTCCATCTTCTCCGAAAAGAAGGCCAACGAGGACTGCGCGGTGTTCCCGCGCACCTCGCACGAGTTCGAGAATGACCTGTGCGTCTCGCGCTTCTGGACCTTCCTTGTCGGCGGCGCCATCTTTGTGGGCGCCGTCCTCGTCATGACCGCGCTCGGGCTGCTCGAGGCCTTCCCCGCCATCTTTGCCAACCGCAAGTCTGCGTCGGTGCCCACCCCCGACACGCAGGAGGAGCGCGCGCTCATGCCCGAAGGAGCGCCCTTCTTGCAGGGCGGCGGCAGTGAGCCCCTGTTCGCTCCCCGGCTCAAGCCGAAGACTGCCAGCACGCGCGCGACGTCGGCGAGCGAGTTCCTCTATGGCGGCAAGCTCAAGGTGCCGGCGCCGCGGCGGTGAGGGCCTTTCTGTGCGCAGGCCTTGGGCGGGCTGTGCGCGCGTGTGTGCGGAGGGTTGGGGCGTGGGCGTGGGCAGGGAAAGGCGGCAGCGCGATGGCAGGGTGGCGAGGCGGGTGGGTGTGGCAGTCGCGCGGCGCACTGTGGCGCACCGAACCGTGGGATGTCGGGGGTGTTCTTGTTAAAAAAAGAAACGCGCACACACACACACACGCGCGCGCGCGCGCGCGCGCGCGCGCCCTAATCACCCCCCTCGGGCGGGTCCTCGTCGGTGCGCTGAGGCGTGATCCGCTTCTTCGTCTTCTTCTCGGGCTTGCTGGCCGCCGACGGTGCGGCCGGCTCGTCCCTGCTCAGGATGTCGATCGGCGCTGGCTTGCGCGGCTCCATCGCTTCGGCCGGCTCCATCAACTCGAGCTTTTTCTTCCTCTCCGCCTCCTCCAGCGCTCTTTGAATGGGCGTCTTGCCCTCTTCCGCCTCCCTTGCCGCCTCCTCCAGCGCCTCGGGGTCGTCGCCCGCGGCCGCTTGCGCTGGAAACTTCTTGTACATTTCCTTCTTGTGCTCGCCCGACCTGATGTGCTCCACGGCCGCCATCCTCCGCTTCCTGTCCCACTCGCCCGCCGCGTCCTCGTCGGTGAAGTCCGAATCCGCCTCCCCTATGTCGCCGACGACGATGTCCTCGTCGGGCCCCCCCTCCTCCTCCTCCGAGGAGGACCCCACCAGTTTGCCCATGCCGTTCGACTCGTCCCCCCCTCCCACCTCGTCGCAGACGTCGTTGAGCATGTACTCGTGGCGCGCGCTGCGCCAGTCGAGGGGCTCGCCGCCCACGTTCTTGCCCCTTTCGATCAGCTTCGTGAGCCGGTCTTCCGTCTTCTGCACGAACCGCACCAGCGCCTTGAACCAGTCTGCGTCCGCTTTGGGGATCGTGAGCTGGTCCTCGCCGTCGGGCCCCTCGCACCATTTGTTTTTGACGAGGTCGCCCATGATGTCATCGGCCTCCTTCCTGAGGTCATTGGCAATCTTGTCGCGGAACCGGTGGATCTCGCACGCGAGCTCCTCGCACTTCTCGGCCCTCTCCTTCGCCTCCTTCTGGGCCTGCTTCGCCGCCGCCCTGGCCTCCTTCTCCGCCTCCTTCTCCGCCGCCTTGGCCTCCTTCTGCGCCGCCGCGCCCTCCTTCTTCTCCTCCAACGACGCGCTCTTGATCGCGCTGTTGAGCTCCCTGAGCGCCTTCTCGTCCTCCGCCTTCTTCCGCTTGAGCTGGGCGAGCGCCTCCGCCGTTTTCTGCGCCGTGCGTGCCAGCCCGCTGGCCTTTTCCACCAGCTCGTTGACCCGCTGCAGCACGGCCGCCTTCGCCGCTTGAAATTTCTTCTCGGCGAGGGTCCTTGCCTCCTGGGCGTCCTGCTCCGCGCGCTCCAGATCCGCGATCTCCTGCTTCGCCTTCGCCGCCGCCGCCGCGGCCTCCAGATCCGCGATCCCCTGGTTTTGGACGGACGCCTTGTCGGTCGTTTGGCGCTTGCGCGCCGCCGCCAGCGTGCTCTTTGCGAGCTTGTGCGCGTTTTGCGCCTGCTCCTGCGCGACCCCCTCTTCTCCCCGCTTGCTCATGGACCGGTCCTGCGCGTTTGCCTGCTTCAGCTTGGTGCTGTTCGTCGCCGCGTTCATCTTGGCGGTCGCCGCCGCCTGCTCCGCCTCCTGCAGCTGTTCCAGCGTGACCAGGCTGTCCTCGATGTCCCGCTTCCGCTGCTGCAAGTCCGCCAGTCGCCCCGCCGGGCCGGCCGCGCTCGGCGGGGCGACCACCGCCGCCATCGGCGCATCGCCGTCCACGC
>Ga0209666_1003584_pt1 | contig 11251 bp, 14 predicted proteins | sample SaaInlV_125m_DNA_FD_184679 | JGI IMG/M metagenome (GOLD analysis project Ga0209666, IMG submission 184679) | Marine microbial communities from expanding oxygen minimum zones in the Saanich Inlet - Saanich Inlet SI037_S3LV_10m_DNA (SPAdes)... | ecosystem: Environmental > Aquatic > Marine >...
AAATTATTTTCTATTTTAATTTTATTTGAAGAATTTTTAAAATCGTGTTTTTGATCCATCCATAATAAAATATTTAATGTCATGAATGTTTTCATATCAATATTAGCAACACCTATATCTTTTTGGTTTAACCTTAAATTATTATTATTTGTGGTGGTTAATTCATTGTATGTTTTTGAATTATAATGTTTTAATATTGCATTTACATTTGAAGAATTTTTATTATTTGAGTTTGTGTTATAATTAAATGTAGCCTTAGAATGTACATCATATTTACCTGCTTTTTTATTAAGAGCTCTTTGAGAAAGTGGTCTCGTATTTTTTTTATTTTTACCCTGCAAATTTTGTCTAGTTCTCATCATGGCACCGGGGAGAGGAGTTTTACCATACCATTTTTTTTCCTTTAAAAGTTCAGAGGAAAATTCAGCTAATTTATTAAAAAATAGTCTAAGAATACCCACACCCTTCTTTCTATCATTTCGTATATTTTTTAAATTACTCTCATTTTCAAGAGATGTTATATTATTTAAAGTACTTATTGCCATCAAATATTTCTCATTGTGCGTTTTACTATGTAAATGTTCTAATAATCCTTCATAATATATTTTGAGTTTTCTTTGAGTATAATAATATAGTTTAATACGATGATTTATTTTAGTATCATTATATGTATTAACAAAATTTTTACTTATATCTGGAAATTCTTTTAATAATAATTCAAATAATTGTTTCAAATTCATATTATTAATATTATTTCTAAAATTTATAACACGTTTTGTTAATTTTAAATGTCCAGTTCTTGAACTATTTTCATTACTATTGCCTTCGTTTTTCATTAAGTTTATAATACCTGAAATAGTGTTCACATTTTCTGCTTTCTTTTTCATACTATTTGGTACTTGTTTTCTCAATTTATTTAAAATTGAAGTATATAGAGTTTCTGGTCCCAATTTAAAACCATATTTTTGCAATTCGCGTTTGACTTTTTGTATTACATTCTTATTTGTGCTTGTTTTATTATTTTGCCTTGAAATATTATTATAATCATTTATAAATTTTTTTAAATCTTGTTCTTTTTGGGCAGCTCTATTCTCTTTAGTCTGTCTAACAGGTAATTGTTTAGCCTTTTCAGTATTAATATTGTTTCCACTCCGTGCCCTATTATTCTGTCTTTCTTGGCGAAACATCTTATTATTGAAATATATTATTTTTTATGAAACACACTTTTTATAAATTTAACTGGACTAACTTTATCTGAATATCCCTTCTCAAATTTGTTTATAACATCACCTGTAAGTTCACCTTTCAAAACTTTATTTTCTAAGAACCTATTTATTTTTTCTTTTTGTGGTCCTATGTTTTGTTTACCATAAATCCAAGACCTAACATTATTCAAATAAGTAACTTGTTGTCTTTGAATAGTTCCATTCAAAACTTTGTGAATAAGTTTCTTTGGATTTTTTCCACCATAATCCATTATCATGAAAGCATAATTAATATCATCAAGTTGCTGAACAGTTTTAATTTTACCAGCTGTTATCATGTCCCATAATGTTTCATAATTATTTAAGTGCCACTTGTGTGTTCCCCAGTGTTTGGGAAATTTTTCCTTTTCACCTGGGGTCATTTTATAATAAATAGAACGACCTTTGTCTACAAAAACTCTTCTTTGCATAACTTTTTCAACACTCAAACCCTTCATAGCAGACCCCATATCCCCTAATTTTGCAAAAAGTTTTCTTAGACGGTTTGGTGAAACACCGATTGGAATAAGATTTTGATACTTAAATGTTTTTCCAGTCATTGAACGAGCACCTTCGTATCCCTTTTTATTTGCTTGAATAACACTCTTCATAAGACCACCTTTTTCATAAACAGTTTTAATTTTACTCGCCTTACCATCTTTGCTATATTGGACATCACTGAGTAAATAATATTGTTTTGTTTTTGCAATACTTTTAGAACCCCCAGATGTTGGAAGAAAATCCCCACCAATATATGTCACATTCTTTGAAACATATGAAGGTGATTTGCTCATATATTTATAAATAATATTATTATATTTCAGAATGAAGATTGCTCCCAAAGTCAAGGAACTTCAAGACAAATATGGTAAGATGTATGCGCCTCTGAAATACTTTCGTGGTCTTCCAAACCTCAAGGCTGTGGAGGACAGGTATAAGAAGATGTTGAAGAAGAATTATAAGCCATTCAAAACTGACAAGGGGGTGAAAACAAAAACATCCCAATACACCCAAAGATTTCGCAAGAAATATCCAGGTGTCTATACTCTTCCACAAATTGCGAAAGTGACAAAGGTGCCACTTGCCAACTTGAGGGAGGTATATAAAAAGGGTTTAGCTGCATGGAGAACGGGACACAGACCAGGTGCATCCGCACAAGCTTGGGCGTATGCGAGAGTTCATAGTTATGTTTTGAAAGGGAAAACTTATTGGACTGCTGATAAATATTTACATGAAAGAAGAAAAAAGAAATAATTTTATTTTGATAACCTGGATTTTGTAGTGTTTCCTTTTTTTCTTATTATTTTTCTATTTTTCTTTGTTTTACTTTTAATATTTTCAGAGAACATTGGTGGAAACCGCATGTTATCCATGAGTCGCGTTAAGTATCTTTTCTTTTGAGCTGTTGTTGCCGTATAATTATTTTTTACTTTGTTTAACAAAAAGTTCATATTTGTATTTGATACTCTTATGTTTGATTTATTAGCATAATTTTCAACATGTTTTTTCAAACTATTTTTTTCGTTCTTCATTTTTCTCTGAAACTGTTCTAGCCTGTTAAATGCTTCAGTGCCAAGTGCAATTCTTCTCAATCTCAATGATTTTTTTGGAATCAAAGGTGGTAGACTACTCATATCTTTGTTATAACTTAAGAAATAATATCTAAATTAAATTAATGAAAGGTTTTGTGAATGGTGGAAACACATGTTATTTTAATGTATCCCTAAAATCAATATTAGTCGCATGCCCCGAATTGAAGAATTATGATTACAATGGACCTTGTGAATTTACTGAATTATTTTTTCGTTTAGTGAAAGCGATGAATAACCCAGATGTAAACATTATTGATCCTAGACCTCTTCTTGAATTGTTGAGGAAGAGGTTTCCTAATTTTACATCTAGGGAGGAACATGACGCACAAGAATGTATATTATCTATAATTGATATTCTCGAAAAAGAATTACCACATTTTAAAAGAAAATTTTACGGAGTAAAACAGAATGAAGTTATATTCCCAACTGGAAAAAATATATCCAAAGAAGAATTCTCAATGCATATATTGGAAGCTGAGACAAGAGGTAAATTATTGGATATGTTAAAAAAGAGTAGAAAGTGGAATACAATTGAGGGATATATAGATGATGAGGGAAATAAATATAATTTGGCGACAAGAAGAAGTATAATAAAAAAGTTCCCCGAAATTTTTATGATATCCTTTGATGCTAAAACAAACGGTTTGGAAATAATTGACGAGGATGAAAACTTTGAATTGGTTGGCGCAGTTATTCATGTTGGTGTTCAATATTCGGGGCACTATGTATTTTTGTCAAAGGAGAATTGTCAATGGCATGTGAATGATGATATAGCTACAACAAAATTACAAAAATTTCCTACTCGTGGGGACTATTATGTTCTTATGTATAAGACAAAAATTCAGTAATCTTAATATCTTCTTTGATATTGACTAAAGTTCTGTAAAAAGTTCTTCTATTGTTTGGGTGTTTTTTATCTGTTCTCTGTTTCAACGGTTTCCAATACATGGGAGTATTATTAACCATGTATTGGCATTCCACAATCATACCGTCTTCTAACCAACTTGTGTCTAAGAGTTTATCTGATATGACACTTTCACACAAGAGTTTTCCTTTTTCTTGTATTTTGAGTTGCCATTGTCCACTGTGATCATAATGCACTAAAAAGTCAATGGTATTATGATCTCTTTCTTTCCACTTGAATAGGGTTTCATGTGTTCCAATTCTGATTGGTTCATTAATTGGTGTGAATACTAATCCATCAACTTTTTGTTGAACAGATGGTAGATACTCTTTCATGAAATATTCAAAATCTTGCATGAGATGAAAATTTTTTAATTTTATTTTGATTGCATCTGATTTCATAGAAATAGTAGATTTAATTACTTTTTCCATGAGTTCCAACCTCTCAAGAAAAAATAAATGTCCAATATTTTTTCCCTTATCAACAAGAATATCATATACCATGAATTTATCTTCATAGAGTTCCCCATCTAAGAGTGTTCCATCGAAAGAAGTTTTTGGAAATTTTAATTTTGTTTCCATGACATCCAAGGCCCTGTTAATGAGAACAGAAACTTTCTTTCCCTCAAAAGTAAAAATCAAAAGCATGTGTCTGACTCCATCGGTTTTTTCACAGACGACATAATTATTTTTTTTGAGGAGTGGCATATGTTTTCTTTCAATAGAAATAGGTTGGGGTCCGGGAAAAACATTTGGAGATTTCTGTGTCCCCCATGCTTCGCGCATAAGATACAACGCATGTTTGTAAAGTGGAGTATTTCTCTCTACAAACATGTGTAAATATGTATTAAAATATGAATTAAATTTTTAAGCTTGTGGTCCCGATGACCTGACCCCCGCTGTTTGAAGAATATTTGCGAGACACTCGTGTCCATAAGTCATCGTCAACTTAGCTGCTACAAATGCATGAATTTTAGTTCCACATTGTGAAAACTTCTCAAACATTGTTGACATTCTTGGACTTATTTTATAATTACCTGTTTTCTTATCACGAATTGACTTTGTTAAGTTCTTACAGTTGATAACCCAACAGCGAGCTTCGGTGTTTTTAACAGTGTATACATCTTCAGTTATTTCTCTTGATACATCTGTATCAAAGAATAGTCCCATTTGGGCGACGGGTTCTTGTGAATCAGATTTGATCTTTTCCTTAAACATATCCCAGTCAATACCTTCTTTGACACCTGGGAATACCATTACACCAACGCCTTCCATTTTATCAAGAACCTTGTCTAGGGAGGCGTGGTCCATTTGAATACCAAAATCAACGAATAGTGTTCGATCATATTCCTTTAGAGTTTTTTCAATCATATCAGCCTTTTCATAAGGGTCGTCATTTACAAAAAGAATTCTCTGTTCCCAATTTTTTTGAATACATTTGATATTCAATTGGAGAATAGTATGTAGGGTCTTAACATGGCATGATTTAGAACGAGTAACAATGATGGTGGCAAGCTTCATTTAATATAACAAGTATTTAGTTTTTAAGCCTATCTTTGAGGCATCCAGAGAATGGAAGGTTTCCGACATGCCCCATTGTCGCGTGGACATCTGCATAAATCTTTCCATCCATCTGTTGCCATCTTCGGCAGAATGCGTAGTCCTCGGACAAGTAACGCTTATTTTGTGGATCAATCATGCAATCAAAGCATGCATGGTAGTCATCAAAGTCTCTGTTTTGGTGATCATTTTTACACCATAGTTCAGGGTATTTTTCCTCCATGTCTTTGAAAACTTGTCGTTTAATCATCATAAATCCAGTGGGTCCATCTAGGATTTCCACGAAGCCATTTACAACGGCGCATTGTCTTTGTTTGAAGTTCAATACGAGACTTGAGGAGAGCATTGCCATATTCTTGTTTTCATCGTCTCCATTTTTGATGGCTTGAACGGCTTGGTCCCACATAACAACCTTCTTGGGATACACACAACAAGAGATGTCGTGTCCTCCTTCGATGAGGCGAACAACTGATTCTGGTTGAAAGTCCACGTCTGCGTCAATAAAAAGGAAGTAGTCTGCGTCACTTTTTTGCATAAACCGACCAACTGCGACGTTGCGAGCTCTATGAACAAGTGATTCATTTTCTGTTGTATCAATCATTAGGAGAATACCCTTTTGAATACAGAGAATTTGAAGGCGGACAAGGGAGGTCATATACTTTTCCAAGCATAGACCACCATAACACGGAGTTGCTAGGAAAAGTTTGACTGGTTTTTTCTCGGACATAATACATAAATTTCTAATTAAACCTCTAAGTATCTTTTGATAATTGCTTCTATTTTATTGACCGTGGGTATGGACACTTCACAAGTTTCGCACACCTCGGCTTTGCTAATTCTATGTGATAATATGTTATAAATGACCGCTGTTGCAATTGTGTTTGGAGTTTTGCTCATAAGTTCTGGGCATTGTTCCAATTTATTACACATTTTAACGCAACCAAATCTTTCTTCTCTTGAGACATCAAATGAATTAAGTAGGCGTTGGAGCACATTGATTGGTTTTGTCACATAATTCTTTTCTGTTTCACCCATGATAGTATCCTTGAAAATCTGAGCTGTTCTACTAATGTCTTTTGGTTGAATATTGAACATGTCTGCAATTTCTTTTGTAGTTCTTGGAATTTTTGCAATTCTACACGCATAGAGTAAGCAGTTTCCCTTGATTCCAAGACGAACATTCCCTCTTGTGAGTTTTTGATCGTTGAATTTTTTATAGAGAATCTTGGCATTTTGTAAGATATTTTGTGGAAGGACTTGTCCTGCCTGTTCGATATCTTTGTAAGCGTGAAAGAGTGCTCTATCCCTGTGATTCATAGACATGTGAAAGTTAATTTTTGACATTCGTTTGTTTTTGTATGAAGAATTCTTAGTTGCTATGATTGTACCCTTCCCCCAATCATTTGAAAAGAGTTCTGGGTTTGCGTTAGGGTTTCCACATCGAGCTGGGTCACTGACCACGCCCTCGTCTGAAATACCACTTGTCCATTCTGCAGATTCATCTATATAATATTTATCTACAAGTCCACATGAAGAACAGACGGGAAGATTGTCGGCGCCATAAACTTTGGTGCCGTTGCAACTAGTACATACGAATTGTTGAACCGTTTTTTGTGTTTGTTTGGGAGCTAGCAACGCATCAACATGCGTCCAAATTTGATCTAAATCCATTATTAGTTTCGGTTTGAGTTGTACGTTAATTCAACAAAACTTAGGTCTTATTTGAACGCATTTTCATCATTTTTTTGATTTACATGGTATTCAATCATATCAATGGTTTGTTTAAAACGCAAGGCTCCTGGAGAAACTGGGTTCCAATTATTCCATTCTTCGTCAATTTCTCTGTGGTCTGGTGGCCTTTCCATTATTTCATTTCCATCCTCAACAACAAAATCATCTAATTCGTAGTCTTCTTCGTCCTCATAAATGCTAATTATATCACTATCTTCGTCTATATCGATTTCATCCAAATATGCATACATATTATCCCCTACTTTTTGCATATCAATATCAGTTAATTCATTTATACCTGGGTGGTGCTCGGCTACGGAGTCAAATCGTATAATATCTATTTTATCACTATAAGAGTGGATTGGGGCACTCTTATATATTCTATTCGTTTCTTCTAAGTATCTAATTTCTAAATAATCTCCCCTGTTGTCCTGAACAATCGCATATGATTCTATTTCTAAGTCCTCTTCTTCAACTAATACCAATACCTTTATGATTTCATTTTGTTTTATCTCATCATTCACTAACATGCTTAAAATTTCAGGACAAAAAATATTTAGGATATTTATTACACGAGATGGCGGTCACCATTTATTCCAAGGCTGGATGTCACTATTGCGACCAAGCAGAGACCTTATGTACCAACGCGGGTATGGATTATGAAAAGATTGAAATGCCCCTCCATGAAGTTTCTTCGTTACTAGGACAACGTGTTCATGGATATCCCCACATTGTCATGAATGGAAAATACATGGGAACATTCCATGATTTTTATGACTATTTGGTAAATATTGAACCCATATTAGACGAATCAAACCGCAGGTACGCCATGTTTCCAATAGAGTACCCCAAGTTATGGGAACTTTATAAAAAAGCGCAGATGTCTAATTGGACAGCCGAGGAAGTGGATTTGGGTAAGGATATGGATGACTGGGATAAGTTGAGTGACGATGAGCGTCATTTTGTAAAATATGTGTTGGCATTTTTTGCTGGTTCAGATACCATTGTTTATGACAATATTAACACTAACTTTATGGATGAAGTTACAATTATGGAAGCTAAGGCATTTTATGCTTACCAATGTCATAATGAAATGGTACATGGTGAAACATATGCTAAGTTAATTGATAAATATATTAAGGAACCAAAAGAAAAGAAAAAATTATTTAATGCGATTAAGAACATTCCATCTATTAAACAAAAAGCTAAATGGGCAGAGCGTTATTTTAACAATGAAATTGAATTTTCTGAACGCCTCTTTGCCTTTGCTTGTGTAGAGGGTGTATTTTTCTCGGGTAGTTTCTGTGCTATTTACTGGCTCAAAAAGCGTGGATTACTCCCAGGTTTGTGTTTCAGTAATGAATTGATTTCTCGCGACGAGGGAATGCATTTGGAATTTGCTGTTGAACTTTTTAACATGTTAAAGCATCGCCCCCCAGAACAAAAGATTCACCGAATCATTGAAGAAGCTGTGACTTTGGAGAAGAAATTTATTATTGAATCATTGCCATGCAAGCTTATTGGAATGAATTCTGATATGATGTCCCAATATATTGAATATGTGGCTGACCGCCTCTTGAAACAAATTGGGTACAAACCTATTTGGAAGGTTCATAATCCATTCGATTTCATGGAAAATTTAAGTTTGGATGGAAAAACTAATTTTTTTGAAAAGAGAGTTGGGGATTATGGTAAGTTAGAGGATGAGGGTGATATTGTCTTTGATGAAGATTTTTAATTTAGAAATTACAATTTATTTTAATAAAATGAAAGAGTGTATCTCCCAAAACGGAACAAAAATTTTAATTGGTCGTAATGCAAAAGAGAATGACACATTGACATTGAATGCTGATCCTTCTCATCATTGGATGCATGTCTCAAATGTTGCTGGTTCCCACATTGTCATATGTTCTACAAGTGTGGATGAACAAACAAAACGAGATGCAGCGGCTTTAGCTGTTAAATACAGTTGTATTCCCAAGGCTAAAAAAGTAACGGTTGATTTTTGTCAGGTGTGCCAAGTTCACAAATCACAAAAAACAAAACATCATGGTCTTGTTGAAATTATAGGAGATTATACTGTATTGACGGTGTTTATTAACAAAGAGCAGGGAAGACTTGCTCGTTTATTAGAAGGGGCATAATCCCGAGACACTTTTATTTACTTCACAATAACCCTCATCACTGTTGTATTTATAAGGGCTACATGTTTCACCGTCTTTATAAACATAATTATGACAATCGTTGCATTTAACATTTCTTACATCTTTGAATTCAATTCCATCAAATCCGTACGCTGGCTGATCTCTGATTGAACATGATAAATCTTCCGCAATTGGTTCTGCAGGTTCTTCTTTTTCAAGAATTTTTGTGTCCTCTAAAAAGAAAAAAGCAGCCTTTTCAACTGGTTTTTCATCTATGAGGGATAAAGTGAAAACCTTGTATAAATAGAATATAACAAGTGCGTATAAAGCATAACCAATCAAAACTGTTGGCAATGGTTCAACTGTTTTAGCCATCTTTCTTACTGTCTAATAACAAGTTTTTTACCAGATGACAAAGTGCAAGAATCAATGATTTCACCCTCTGGAGAAGACATTGTAAGGGAAGTTCCATCCACTGGCATGGATTCCATTTCTGAAGCATCGGCGTCATCGTCGAGGAGAGACGCTGGTTCTGGGTCGGTTTCTTCCCCACCAACTTCTTCGTCAGCCTCAGCTGACATTTCCTCTGTAACTTCGGCACCTTCATCCCCATCTTCCGCAGAAGCTGGTTCCTCTTCTTCCATTTCTCCCTCTTCAACTTCTTCTTCCATCACTTCTTCCTCTTCCATTTCTTCCTCGGCTTCAGCTTCCATATATTCAGCCTTAATATTCATGGTACCCCAAACAATGAGGAGGAAAACCAAGGTGTGAAGAAGGAGACCTCCTGGAGATGGAGATCCATTTGGTGTAGCAACCCACTTTCCGACTATGCTTCGGACGAGTCTGAAGGCTTCGGGGCTGGCTACTACATAGAATATAAGAGCACCCAATAGGGAAGCCATAAATTTTTGCTGTTGTTTTTGGCCTTTGCATCCACAGCCACAGTCCTTAAAGAGACCCATTTCTGTATAGTCTACATTGAGAAAAAAATAAGACACTTAAAGTCAATCCACCTAGTATACATATAACACAATCACAACCATGGCGCTACAAATTACTCCCCACAAAAACTTTGACATTGAAGCCGTGGGCTTTTCTAAGCTCCGTAAGAACAAGAGCGGCGGTAAGGCTGTTTACCTTAACGTCTCGGACAAGAAGCTTTACCTTCAACTCCCCAAGCTCAGATCCCCTTACGGCTTAAGCACCTACACAGATGAAAACACTGGTAAAACCTCGTATTCTCTCGATCTTTCCCTTGACACGGATAACACCGAAGCAATGGAACTCCGCGAAAAACTTACACAACTTGACGATCTTATTATCAAAACTGTCGTAGAAAACTCCAAGGAATGGCTAGGCAAAAAGTTCAACGAAGCGGTTTGCCGCGAGGCACTCTACAAGCCCTTGGTCCGACCAGGCAAGGAGCCATACCCTGACACTGTGAAGCTCAAGATTTTGACATCTTCAACTGGTGACTTTGTTCCTGAGGCTTACAGTACTTCTCGTGAGCGAGTTGGCCTTGATACCATTACCAAGGGCAGTAAGGTCACTTGTATCGTTGACTTTGTTCAAATTTGGTTTATTGATAACAAATTTGGAGTTACGGTGCGACTTCAACAGGCATTGTTGGAGCCTTCTGCTAAGCTTCCATCATTTGCCTTTGTTGGCGTTGATGGTGCCTCTGAAACTCAGGCTGAAGATGAATTTGTTGACGAAGACGAGGAGTATGAAGAATAAATTTCGTACTCTATAGTAATATGGCGACTTTGAATTCAAAGATTATCAGTCAAAATGAATATGCATCCCTAGAAAAAAATAAGAATGTAATTGAAAAGAAAATTTCTACAATTTTAAATGCCCAACTCGTTAATCCATGTAACCCCGCCGCAGTAGTCAAAGCAATTTTAGGTAATAAAAAACCAGGTTCCAAATCAAATGGTAAAATTGGTTCTGGTGTGTATGGTACAGTGCGTGTATATGATGCGGGAGATAATCATTTCTTTGCAGTGAAAACCGCAAAGGGGAGAGATGATGATCTACTTCACGAATACACAGTTTTGAAATTGTTGTATAAAAG
>Ga0209666_1003588_pt1 | contig 11244 bp, 11 predicted proteins | sample SaaInlV_125m_DNA_FD_184679 | JGI IMG/M metagenome (GOLD analysis project Ga0209666, IMG submission 184679) | Marine microbial communities from expanding oxygen minimum zones in the Saanich Inlet - Saanich Inlet SI037_S3LV_10m_DNA (SPAdes)... | ecosystem: Environmental > Aquatic > Marine >...
AACTCTACGAAACATATGCAAGACTGTAATTTTAATCATTATTCTTTACAGCTCTCATTTTATCGATATATCTTAGAGCGTTATTATGGTATTAATGTTGGTAGTCAAACCCTTTTTCATTTAAAAGAAAACAGATATGAAATTTATCCTGTAAATTATCACGAAGAAGAATTAATAAATATGCTAAGAGAGAAAGAGTTAATATAAATACTACATAAACAATGGAATATCTAAATACAATCTTATTAATCATAATCGCTATACTAGCTGGAATGTCTTTTTTTCGTAAAAAAGATGATAGCAGCATCAATAAGGAACAGTTAGAAAAAGATTTTAAAGCGATTGCTGATGATTTGTTAGTAAATCAAACAGAAGTGACAGAGAAAAAAGTTGAAGATAAACTTGATACTATCTTAGAAGGATTTGGAAAGGTTCAAAAAGAAAAATTTGATACTATGAGTAGCAAAACAAAAGATATGACAGATTTGATTACAAGGATGGAGCAAGACAGAAAAGAATCCGTAGGTAAGCAAACAGAGTTAATTCGTACGATGCTATCGAGCACTGATAATATTAGTCGTGTCATGAATTCTCCAGGTCCAAGAGGTAAATGGGGTGAAATGCGTGTGCGTCAAATTTTAGAAGCTGCTGGGTTTAAAGAAGATGTTCACTTTATTCATAATAAGAAATCTGAATTAGGTGCCGATCGTCCTGACTTTGTTATAAATGGTGCAGATGGTAAAAAAATTATTCTTGATGCAAAAGTTCCTTTTACCGCATTCGAAGAATCAACTAAGACTGAAGACTTAAATGAAGTAAAGCGTCTACATAAAAAACATGCGACAGAAACTCGTGGACACATGGATAAACTAGCAAAAAGCTCTTACTGGAATCAATATGAAGATGCAGCTCCATTTGTATTAATGGTTCTACCGGCAGAAGCGTTACTTTATGCAGCTTTTCAAGCAGATGACTCTTTATTTAAAGATGGTATTGATAAGCAGATATATATATGCTCTCCATTAAACTTGCTTGCTACGATGCAAGTTATCGCTCAAGGACATGTGCATGTCAAGCAAAACGAGGATGCTCGCAAAATCACCACTGCTGCTCGCGACCTCTTAAAGGTAATTTCTATTTTTAATGGTCATTTTAAAGCTATCGGAATGCATACAGAGCGCTTATTTAAGTCCTTTAATAAGGGAGCAAAAACCTTAGAAGTAAAGGTCAAACCTAAATTGGAAAAATTGAGTGATATGGGAATAGAGCTTGAAAAAGGGAAAGAAGTTGATCCTGGCATTAAAATGATTGAAGATGGTCCAATAAATATTTTTGAAGATGAAGATCTTGAACTTTCTGAAAACTCAGAATAATAATTTTATCTTACAGTCCTGCAAAATAGAAAAAATCTATAAGCGTAAATAAAAATAGATAACCAATTACTTCCCATAATCTCTTATTGATACTTTTAATTCTTACTTGAATCACATCTGTAGATTCTGTCTTTTTATATTTAAAAAAATTTGGTAGAAGTCGTGGCGTTGATTCATAATAGGCCCTGTAAGACTCATCATGGGTGCTTAATAGCACTTTTTCTTCATTTAGTATAGTTGGAACATGAAATAGAACAAATACTAATAATAGAGCTACTGATATAGCTATAGACTTGATTGCAAAACACATCCCTAGAAATAGCATTAGACTGAAAAAATATAAAGGATTTCTCACCATGGAATATGGACCTTCTTTAATTAATTTTTTGGTTTTATAGCCTTCAAGATAAAGTGACGCCCAAATTCTTCCAAATCCTCCCAAAACAACAAAAGTAAATCCTATACAACTAAATAAGACTGATGTATTCATATCTATGTCGAGGGTATAAGCAGAAAAATTATTATCAAGAATAATAAATATAATAATTAATATGACTGATATTCTTAGTATCGCCATTCTCTTACTAGCTATTTTTTTGATTAACATAGTTTTCTATTTCTTTCTTTTAATTATTATTTAATTGCAACACGCTTTTCTTGAATAAGCTGACAGCCTGGAACTTCTTTTCCATTCTTTAAAGCTTCCTTAATCTTAGTTTTATCAATTGATTGTGTTTCTTTGGTTTCAAAAAACTCATCAGGGATATCACCTTCATTCGTGATAACAACTTTATGAGGATTATTTTGAATAGTAATTGTGATTTCAGAGCTCTCTATTTTTTGGGTATTTGTTTTTTCTAAATTATATCTTAAATATTCTTTGAGATGTTTTATTTTAGATTCAATAGACATTCTTCTTTTATGCTGTCTAGATTCAACTTCTTTAATGCCTTCAGCAGTATGTTCTAAGTTTTTGATATACTTAGCAACATTAGTAGTTTTAAGCTTGAATTCACCTTCAAGAGACTCTAAAGTGTCCTTTACCGACTGGTCATCCAAGTCCGTTAAGCTTTCTAAAGCTTCTTGAAATTCATCTGCAAGTTCATATAGACTAGGTAATGACATGGATTAATATAAAAAAAATACCCTGAAATAATCAGGGTATTTTTGAAATACAGTTAAGTAGTTAGTTTGAAATGTATATTATTTAGATTTCTATAACTTGTTTTCCAAAATTCCTTCCCGTTAAAACATCTCTTAGAGCTTGAGGTGCATTCTCAAAGCCTTTTGTAATAGTTTCTCTATAAAATAGCTTTTTGTCTAAAATTAATTTAGATATTTCGCTTGTTGCTTTTGCCCATTCGCTCATCCATTCTGTAACTACAAAGAATCTATGTTCTGGCTTAGGATCGAGAACGCCAAGAACATGAAAAGGTGTTTCCATTTTAGAAATATCTTCAGCATTATATTGAGATATAAATCCACAGATTGGAACTCTTGCATCCTTATTTAAGAGGGGGGCAATTGCTCTAGTTACAGGACCTCCAACATTTTCAAAATAGATATCTATACCATTTTTACAAGCATTTTTAAGGTTTTCTTCAAGATTTCCAGCTTTATAATCAATACATTCATCAAAATTTAAAGTATCTTTTACATAAGAGCATTTATCTGGACCGCCAGCTATACCAACTACATAACATCCATAAGACTTTGCAAGCTGTCCAACAACGCTTCCTACAGCCCCTGAAGCTGCTGAAACAACTACAGTTTCTCCAGACTTAGGATTCCCAACTCTGTTTAGACCAAAGTAAGCAGTTCTTCCAGGCATTCCAACCGTTCCTAAATAAGTAGATAATGGTATCTTTGTTTCAGGTATTTTATATAAAGTAGGATCATTATCTTTAACTTTGATAAATGTTTGCCAACCTTTATGAGCACATACTTTATCACCAATAGCATATGAATCAGAATTAGTTTCAACAACAATACCCACAGTTTCACCTGTCATAGGTTCTCCAATTTTAGCTGGTTCAGCATATGAAGATCCATCATTCATTCGACCTCTCATATATGGATCAATCGATAGATACTTAACTTGAATAAGAATTTCATTATCATCGAGAGATGTTATCATTTCATGGTTCATTTTCCAGCAATCATCTTCCGGCATTCCTTTTGGTCTTTTATTTAAAAGTAATTGTGAATTTTTATATTGCATTATTTTTCCTCTTTATTAATTAGGTTGAGTTTAGTTGAATTGGGTAGAGATGTTTACAGTAAGAAATACTATTATAATTCTTTGATTTCTTTAAGAAGGTCATTTAGCATATCTTTTGCATCACCAAATACCATGATAGAATTGTCGTAACCAAACAATTCATTTTGAACGCCTGCAAATCCAGGATTCATACTTCTTTTATTGATAATAACTGTACGAGATTTATCTACATTTAAAATCGGCATACCATAAATAGGACTAGATTTATCATGTCTTGCAGCTGGATTAACAACATCATTTGCTCCAAGAATTAATGCAACATCGCAGTCTTCAAATTCAGGATTAATCTCATCTAAATCTTTAAGAACATCATAAGAAACATTTGCTTCAGCTAATAGAACATTCATATGTCCTGGCATTCTACCAGCAACAGGATGAATAGCATATAAGACTTTTTTGCCTTGAGCTTCTAAGGTATCAGCTACTTCTCTTGCAACATGTTGTGCTTGCGCTACAGCTAATCCATAGCCTGGTACAATAATAATTTTTTCAGCAGCATCAAGAATCATTGCGGCTTCCGTTGTTGAATAGCTTTTAATATTCATTTCTTGTTGAGAAGATCCTTCAGAGCTAGTCTCAGAACCAACAGCACCAAAAATTACATTTGCCAGGGATCTATTCATTCCCTTACACATAATATTGGTTAAGATTAATCCAGAGGCACCAACCAAGGAACCACTAATTATAAGTGCATTATTCCCAAGTAAAAAACCTGTTGCTGCAGCTGCTATTCCAGAATATGAATTCAACAGCGATATAACAACTGGCATATCAGCTCCTCCAATAGGAATGGTAAGACCAATTCCAAGAAGTAGGGCGAGAGCTATAACAATATAAAATGCATTTAAATATCCAGCGTAAATAGATGATTCAAAAAATAAGCCTGGAGCAAGAATTATAGATACAGATAGTAAGGCAATTATTGCATTTGTAGCTTGCTGGCCTTTAAAAGTAATTGCTCTTCCGGAAATGAACCCTTGAAGTTTTCCAAATGCAACAAAACTCCCCGTGAAAGTCAATGAACCAATGAAGACACTTAAGCAAACAATAACGAAAGGACTATCTGGAGAGGATAAAAACTCTGAAGATGCTACAAAAGCTGATGCCGCTCCTCCTAATCCATTAAAAATAGCAACCATTTGAGGCATCTCAGTCATTTGAACTCTTGTCGCAAAAATTAAACCAATCACAGTTCCAATAGCTACGCCGGTTAATATTAAACTAAAGTCAAATTCTTTTCCTGGATAAGTTAGGGTTGCAATGACTGCAATTAACATCCCAAGAGATGATAAAAGATTTCCACTTCTTGCAGTCTTTGGATGAGATAATCTCTTGATTCCTAAAATAAAAGCAATAGCTGAAACTAAATAAAGTATGTTTGTTATTTGTATAGATTCCATATTATTTCTTCTTAAACATTTTTAACATTCTATCAGTAACTAAAAAACCACCAACTACATTAATTGTAGCACAGATTAGAGCAGCAAGGCCTATATATTTACTTGCATTTCCTCCATCAACTAAAATTGCAAGGATAGCACCAACAATAGCGATACCCGAGATTGCATTAGATCCTGACATTAAAGGAGTATGAAGTGTTGGCGGAACTTTATTGATAATTTCATTACCAACAAAAACAGCAAGAATAAAAATGGTAATTAAGCTTACAATATCAATTTGCATTACATTGCCTCCTTTGTAGGCTCATGGCGTACTATGCCATTTTCTAAAAATAACATCCCATCAATAATTTCATCTTCTTTGTTAAGTTTAAATTTATCTTCACCGTGACAGTGTTCAATAATAGCCTGTACATTTTTGGAAAATAGTTGGCTAGCGTCTGTTGCCATTGTACTTGGAAAATTAGTATTACCATCAATCAATACATCATTGTGAAACACTATTTCATCAGGTTTTGTTAATTCGCAATTTCCACCATTTTCAGATGCTAAATCCATAATTGCTGAACCAGGTTTCATGCCTTCAACCATTTCTTTCGGAATAAGAACTGGTGCTGGTCGATTAGGAATTAAAGCTGTAGTAATAACTAAATCAGACTTTGAAATTCTTTCTTTCATCACTTCTTGTTGACGTAATTTATAAGCATCACTGGTTTCTTTTGCATATCCACCGGACCCTACACCATCGTCACTATCATTTTCTACTTCGACAAATTTAGCTCCTAAACTTTCAACCTGCTCTTTAACCTCAGGTCTTACATCAAATGCTTCTACTTGCGCTCCTAATCTCTTAGCCGTTGCAATTGCTTGCAATCCAGCAACACCTGCTCCAATTACTAGTGTTCTTGATGGAGATATAGTTCCTGCTGCTGTCATTAAGAGTGGCATATATTTTCCAATATGATTCGCACCAATTAAGACTGCTTTGTACCCAGCAATATTTGCTTGAGAGCTTAGAATATCCATTTTTTGAGCTAAGGTTGTTCTTGGGAGTAGATTTAAAGAAAATGCAGAACATTTGGTTTTCTGTAAGTCTTTAACTAGATCAATATCTTTGATTGTTTGAAATAGTGAAATTAGTAAGCAATCTTCTTTTAATAAATTAATCTCATCTTTTATTGGAGAATTAACTTTTGCTATAATATTACAATCAAATACTTCACTTTTTTCAACAATTTTTGCACCAGCTTCAACATAAAGATTGTCAGAGTAGTTTGATGCTTGTCCGGCATTTTTTTCTATGAAGAAAGAATAACCCTTTTTTGTGAGGGATGAGACTGTTGAGGGTATAATTGCAACCCTTTTTTCGCCAGATTTATTTTCTTTTAATACGCCAATTTTCATATCAATTTCAACGGTGTAAAATTACACAATTCTTATTAATCATCAACAAATTTATTATGTATTAAAAAATTAATTTATATTAATTAAGTTATATCATGAATTTATACCCCACTGCGGAACTATTTAACTCTTTTCACTTACCTGTATCTGATAGACATAGTCTTTATGTTGAAGAGTCGGGTAATAAGGATGGAAAGCCAGTTATTTTTCTACATGGAGGACCTGGAGGAGGAATAGATCCTTCATACAGGCAATATTTTGACCCTGAGAAATGGCGTATTATTATGTTTGATCAACGAGGGTGTGGTAAGAGTACTCCATTTGCTGATTTAAATCAAAATACTACATGGGATTTAGTAGAGGATATTGAAAAAATAAGAAAGCACTTATGCGTTGAATCGTGGGTTGTATTTGGTGGAAGCTGGGGAAGTACTTTGTCTCTAGCTTATAGTCAATCGCATCCAACTGTATGTAAGGGTTTAATTTTAAGAGGAATATTCTTATTAAGAAAAAAAGAGATCCATTGGTTTTATCAAGAAGGTGCAAGTAAATTATTTCCTGATGCATGGGAAAATTTTTTAAAGCCAATCCCGGTAGATAAGCAAGATAATCTTCTCAAAGCTTATTACGAGTTATTAACGCATGAAGATTCCTCAAAAAGAATTGAAGCAGCAAAAGCATGGAGTGTTTGGGAAGGTAGTACAGTTAAGTTGATTCAGAACAAAGCATTAATGGAGCATTCATCTGATGCGAAATTTGCAGAAGCTTTTTCAAGAATAGAGTGTCATTATTTTACAAACAATGGATGGTTTAATACTGATAATTACTTGATTGAAAATATAGATAAAATTAGACATATCCCCGCAGTAATAGTTCATGGTAGATATGATGTTGTTTGTCCAGTCGAAAATGCTTGGGAGCTTCATAAAGCTTGGCCAGAATCAGAATTGCATATTATTCCAGATTCAGGACATGCAATGTCAGAAGAAGGCATAAAAAATAAGCTAATTGAGTATACAGATAAATTTTTGAAATTATAGCTTAGAAAAACATAGTTGATAAAGCTATAATTGCCCCAAAAAGAAATGTAGTTGGATTAGCAATGTCACTCATAGCTACAATAGCTCCTAACAAGGACAACTCTAAAGCTCTATCAGTTCTTTCACCTGAAGAGTTTTTCTTGGATCGTTTAGTAGTTTTTGTTTCATCAAATTCACTATCCTCCCCTGAAAACTGTTCGATATTATCATCCATTGCAATACTTTTCTTAGCCTCTTCTTGAGATAATCTTAATAAAAATGATATATTTTTTCTTGTTGGATTTGTTATTTCAAAAGACTCAATCTTATTCCTTAGTTTTAAAGCTATTTGCGTAGATTCATCATTGTTGGCTATTTCAATCTTAGTAATAGCTTTATCAAGTTTTTGATTTGATAATTTAGTACTATCGGTTTTAGCATTATAGATTGTGAGATAGAACCATTCGGATGAATACCATGCTGTTACATCCTCTAAATCAATTTTTTTTGTAGTGCCTACATTAATTAAAGTGCCATTTTGCCTTGAATCAATTTCAAGGTTATTGATAGTAGCTCCCTGTCCAAAAGTAAACGAGAAAAAAAATAATAATAGAATACTTATTGTTAGATTATTTTTCATCTAATGAATATATTATTTGTTTAGATTCATATGAAACACTTTATCGATGAAAAGTAAAGAAATAAGAAAATCATTTATCAAATTTTTTGAGGGAAAGAACCATCATCAAATTGAGAGTGCTCCCGTACTACCCTATGGAGACAAATCGCTTTTATTTACCAATGCTGGAATGAATCAATTCAAACCAATTTTTTTAGATACAGAGAAGCCAAAACATTTACGAGTAGTTAATAGTCAAAAATGTATTAGAGTAAGTGGTAAACATAACGATTTAGAAGAAGTTGGTAGAGATGGATTTCACCATACTTTTTTTGAAATGCTCGGTAATTGGTCTTTTGGAGATTATTATAAAAAAGAAGCTATTCAATGGTCGTGGGAGCTATTTACGGATGTTTGGAAGTTGGACAAAGACCGTCTTTGGGTTACAGTATTTGAAGATGATGATGAAGCCTACGAATTATGGGAAAAAGAAACAGACATTGATAAGAATCGTATTATACGATCTGGAGCAAAAGATAATTTTTGGGAAATGGCTGAGACTGGTCCATGTGGTCCATGTTCTGAAATTCACTACTATGTAGGAGAAAATCCAGACACTCAAAAGGCTAAATATGTAAATAATTCCGACGAATATTGGGAGTTGTGGAACTTAGTATTTATACAAAGTAATCGATTAAAAGATGGAACATTCGAAGATTTGCCAAAGAAGCATGTAGATACTGGAGCTGGACTTGAAAGAATTTGTTCTGTGCTACAAAATAAGAATTCAAATTACAAAACAGATTTATTTGAAAAAACTATATTTGATTTAGAGAAAATATCTAATACCAAATATGATGATCATGAAGTTTCATATCAAGTCATATGTGACCATATTAGAATGTTGTCATTTGCGATAGCTGATGGCGTTTTACCCTCCAATGAAGGTAGAGGTTATGTTATTAGAAGAGTTCTTAGAAGAGGTTCACGATTTGCAATGAATTTGGACAGCAAAGAACCAATTTTATACAAATTAGTTCAGTCAGTAGTTTCCACAATGTCAGACACTTATCCTGAATTAAAAGATAAACAACAACATATAGAACAGATTATTTTAAAAGAAGAGGAATCTTTCCTATCGACTCTTGAGAAGGGAATTATCCAATTTGAAAAAATTATTAAAAATTCTTCATCAAACAATATTAGCGGATCAGATGCATTTAAGCTCTATGATACATACGGATTTCCTATAGATTTGACAGAATTGATGGCATCTGAAAAAGGTAAATCAGTAAATATTGAAGGTTTTAAAAATGAAATGAAGAAGCAAAAAGAGCTTGCTAAAAAAAATCAAAAATTTGTGATGGATAATGACAACATCAAATGGAAGTTTGATTTCAATTCAAAGCATTCAAATTTTATTGGCTATGAACATGAGCAAAGTTCAAGCAAAGTAATTAATTCAGCTGTTGTTGATGATAAGGTCTATATCATTTTAGATCAGACTCCATTTTATTCTGAATCAGGAGGTCAAATTGGAGATACTGGTAATATCTCCAATAATAATTTTTCTGCTAACGTAATAGATACTCAAAAAAATGGCGATTTTATCATTCATGTATGCAATGCTGTTAGAGGAGATATTTCTCCTGGAATGGGTGTGTCTGTCAGTATTAATTCCGAGCGAAGAAAGAACATTAAAATTAATCATTCCGCAACTCATTTATTGCACCAAGCACTTAAGGAGGTTCTTGGTAGTCATATTAGTCAAGCGGGTTCGTTAGTTCATCCAGATTATTTAAGATTGGATATAACTCATCCTTCAAAAATAGATCAAGCATCTATTGCAAAGATTGAAAATTTGGTTAATAAAAAGATTTCAGAAAATATATCAGTAGAAACAGCAATTAAAAATTTAGATGACGCCAAAAAAGAAGGAGCAACAGCTTTATTTGGTGAAAAATATGGAGAGAAAGTAAGAGTTGTGACAATGAATTCTTTTTCTAAAGAATTATGTGGCGGTACCCACGTTTCCTCAACAGGAAAAATTAATAATTTTATCATTAAGCACGAAAAAGCTATCGCCTCAGGCGTAAGAAGGGTTCATGCACTTACTGGAGATCATGTTGAAATATATCTTCAGGAAAGAGTAGAGGTTGCAAATCGTCTTGAACTAGCTAACCAACAAAGAGAAGTTGATAAAAAAAATCAATCCAGCATGTTTGATGCTATTGATATTGAGTCGATGATAGAACGTCAGACTGAGGTAAATAATATTTATCTCATTAATGAAGAAGTTATTTTAGGCTCAAAGAACGACCTTAAAAAACTAAGTAATAAATTAAGTTGTAGGTTTATTTCTGGTATTGCGATTTTTTCAGCCTTAATTAATGAAAAGCCTGTAGTATCTATCAGCGTTTCAAAGGATTTGATTAAAAAATCTTTATCTGCATCTTTTTTAGCAAAAATAATTGGAAAGGAATTGCATGGCGGTGGGGGAGGAAAAGATAATTTTGCTACAGCCGGTGCATCTCCCAAATTTTCTTTAAATGATATTAAAAAGACAGTTAACAAACTTGTAACGGGTGAAATGGAGAAATTATAATGCAGTTTCAAAAAATTGATAATTCATATATTGTCCATGTAGAAAAAGGTGAAAAAGTAATAGATACACTTACTCAGTTTTGTAAAGATCGTAGCATTACTTCAGGACAACTTTCGGGCATAGGAGCAGTAAAAAATATCGATATTGGCGCCTATGATATTAACACAAAAAATTATATTCATAAAATTTATGATTCTGTTCTTGAATTACTCTCCTTTCAAGGAAATGTAGCAATTAAAGATGATAATCCATTTATTCATGCTCATATAACACTTGGAAATCATAATATGGAAGTATCAGGTGGTCATCTTTTTGAGATGGAAGTAGCTGCAGTAGGAGAGTTTATAATACATGATTTCAAAGATAAAACACGTAGAGAGTTTAATGAAGATATCGGATTAGCTACATTAAGCTTATGTAACATATAAAGGAAAGTAAAAATGAGTAATTTAAAAGTACCAACTCCTGTTGGACCATATTCACTTTTTAGATATTTAGGCGATAATTCAGACTGGGTTATGGCGGGATCAATACCAATAGATC
>Ga0209666_1003589_pt1 | contig 11244 bp, 12 predicted proteins | sample SaaInlV_125m_DNA_FD_184679 | JGI IMG/M metagenome (GOLD analysis project Ga0209666, IMG submission 184679) | Marine microbial communities from expanding oxygen minimum zones in the Saanich Inlet - Saanich Inlet SI037_S3LV_10m_DNA (SPAdes)... | ecosystem: Environmental > Aquatic > Marine >...
ATTAGACAGCACATTAGATACGCACTCACGCAGGAATAACATGGACTTTACATTTGCAGCTTTAAATTTAAGCATAACCGATCAAGATAGAAATATGATGTTGTCGGAAGTGTTAAGTGCTGATGAATCAAGTTGGCACTTGAATGAATTTAGAGGATGCAAAATGCTGCCAGTTTATAATTCAGGCGGACAATTGGGTGGACAGAGTACTACAAAAAGTAACTTTGACATATTTGATTTTACTGAGCCTGCACAATCTTGGTTACATACACAAAAAATATTAAAAGAAAAAATATTTCCATGGTTACTTCCTGAAGGTAGAGTTACTATTTTAAAAACGCCTGCTGGACATGGACTCAATGTACATTTAGACAGTACTGAAGATGAAATTGGATCACTACAACACAAGTTTCGTATTGTGCTTAACGGAAATATAGACAAATTATATTTTATCGATGCCCACAACAATAAAGTAAATGTGCCAGACAATTACAACACTTATGTATTGGATGGATCGCATCCACATGCACTTGATCCTGGTACACAGGAAAAGATTACATTATGTATTGGTGCACCATGGAAAGGACACCCCAATCCAGCATACAACAAAATAATAGAAAAAGCACCATTTAAGATGACAGTAAGCAGACCAACAACACTTGAAAATGCATGGACTGATCCGTTTTGGAAAAGATAAATAAGTATGATATACAACCCACAGGAGTTACACATGGCTATTCAACAAACCGTAACGTACACTAAATCAGACGGAACATTTACTGAACTAGAAGATGCACGTCTTAATATTATGGATGCAGTAAGCGATACATCTCAAACAACTGCTTTAAGCGATGCTAACATGGCTGGACATTTTACAGTAACATTGAATTTTGATGCAGATACACAAGTACTTACATTTATAAGAACTTGGGATGAAGATCAATATACTGCATATACAACAGCAACATCATCTGCTGCAACTGCAAATAAAGCAAGCATTGAATCAGCTGGATGGACAGTTACTGAAGCAACTGCAACTGTATAACTTATAATTCTTCCAATACAACAGCTACTAAATGAATACGACTTTCCTTACTTGCATTAAATGCAGTATGTGATACAGTGGTATCAGTTAACCACCAAGTACCAGCCGGCATGTGTTGTACTTGGTTTTCTATCACCATTTGACAGCCAGCATTTGTTTTTATAGGTAAATGAATACGTTTACTGTTGTCATTATGCCAAGTTAAACATGTTTTAGGCTTACTTTGCATTAATCGTACACGGCCTAAAGTATAGTATTTTTGTAGAGTATAATATATTTCTTCAAACACTGTTCCATTAAATTTAGGATTAAACTGTGTAAATTCACTTTCACTAGGCTGATATGCTCGTTCTGGCACATGCATACGAGTTTCGCCATTATCAAGCTCAGTTATTGTTTTATTACTCCAGTCATACTTTAAACTACCACATCCATATAAATGATCATCTGGGTGTGATATTATTGTATTCAAACAAATTTGATTATGATCCTTATGCCAGTGTATTCCATTATTGGGAAATTGCTGTGTTGTTGTATACAATTCGTCAGCTGAATATTGTTTAAAATCTAATTGCTTAAAGTTTGTCAATTCCACTTTCCTTTATCTTTTGCCTAACAGTGTGTATAATATCATCATAGTTTAATATACACTGGGTATAATCCTTTTCCACCTTTATGGGTATTAGCTCACGATAGTGACTGGGTAAATAATTTTGCCATTCAGTAGTGGCATATATTTGTGATATTTTATCAAACATTTTTTGCTCAGTATCCAAGTCTTCATAGTATGTTACTGTGTGATCGATACCTTTGTCAGACAACATTTGTTGTAACTTGTATGTTTTTATTGTTTTATCCAATAATCTGTCTATATTGTTAATCACATCAGCTGGCACAACAACGCCTGCATTTAACTTTTCCATGTAACGATCATAATTAAAATCACGGGCGTTAAACAATTTGCTGGTAAATGCGTATAAAAAGCTCAATACATATAACTCAGTATCTCGTCGCTTGGTTAAGATTATGTGTCTGTCACTAAAGAAGTCTAATATTTCATCCGGTGTATCAGTGATGTTAACTGTGCCTTTTATATTATAATTAACCCCATTGGTTTTAGCCTGTTGTAGTACTGATAATTTATACAGATTGCGCTGTGCGCCAGTTTTAAATACTGGTGGACTAATAAAATGTACATGTAGTGCGTCTTGTTTAATAACTGGATATAATTCACCTATTTGTGTTTCTCCAGTTTTAAGATCAGTAAACAAATTATTGTGACTAAATTCCAAAAACAATTCTATATGTCCTTCAACTGGCGATAGTCCTAGTTTCTGATTACCGTAGAATTCCATTAATTGAAAGAGTACACTGCTTCTGGTTCGCGGTGGACATATAAAGAACGGGGCTTTATTCATACTATTTTACGCTTGGGTATTTTACTGTCAGCACTGCTAACACACGCATCACTAATACAAGGACGTGGTCCGTCAAACAGTTTAAATCCTGTTTCTATATTACCCAGTGGTGTATCAGCACAACTGTAACTGCGTTTAATACTTCCGTCTGGCTCACGTATAATTATACCACTGTAACCACTGTTACAACTCCAGCCTTTGAAGTTATTAAAATTAAATGCATTAAAACGTTCAGCTTGATCCATATACCACTTTTTACCAGTACTATCCCGAAACTCTACTTGCATATGCCAGGGCACACTTTTATCATTTTCGTCTGAAGTATCTGGAGGCAAATCAAAACTAGGTTTTGGTCTTTTGGCCCATTTGCGTTTTGATTCAGTATATGCCATTTGCGGCATACCATTGTGTAACCGCTTTAGGTCTTCCGGTCGGTATCCCTCAACAACTCGAGAAGCAGTAGGGTCTGATTGTGGTTTAAGAGTAACGTTGATACCTTGTTCGTGAAAGAACAGTGCATTTTCCCAATCACGTTCAAACCAGTCTGGCACCATAACCATATTAATTGTAACTTGTACATCATGCTCCTGACAGAAGATTAATTTGTCTGCAAAGTCCTGCATCTTCTCCACTGTATTTAAGTGTTCTGTGTGTAAACTTGCTGTAATACTAGCTCTATGAAAGGGCTTTACTGCTTCTACATACTTTTCAAACCACGCCATGTTGCGACTACAGTTTGACGTCATGTGTACACTGGTGTAGTTTGTGTTGTCTACGTCATTTGCCAAATGTTGTAGAATGTCCAGGTACCCAGGATGAAAAGTAGGCTCACCACCACTAAGGCTAAAATGATAACTATTAAATCCGTTTTCACGTGCTTGCCTCTTTATTTCGTCGATTGTTTTGATACATAACTCTGTAGGTCTATGATCTTTGCGGTCGCTTCTTGCGTAGGGCCAACAGTAGCTGCATTTGTAGTTACAGAATCTGCCCAGCAACCAGCTGACAGTAAACATGTCTCTATATAATAGTGTCCTTTGTCCGACGCTAACAATGTCGTCAAACGGGATTTTGGTAAAGTCATAATTACTCCATTTTAAATCTTCAGTCATACCAATACTCATCTTGCATAGGATCTATACTTATTTCGTTTATATTAACACACTTTGGCTGATCAATCAACCATTTAATATATTGTGCTGCACTATCTATATCCATACACTCACGGTCAGGGTGCTTGTGTTTGTTGTTTGACAATGTACCAAAACTAATGTAACTTACTTTAGGAGCGGTACTCCATACTCCGCCAATGGCTAGTGTGTTTGAATAATCACGTAATGCTTTCTTTTCAGCATTATAACGCCAGGCTTTTCCGTTTTTAACACGGTCCGTTGTACTGCCTATTGCTATGACATGCGCTCTGTGACGCTCGCTGACAAGCTTCTTGTACACTTCGTCCAGTAGTACAGTTTGTTGAAACTTCCACAAGGCGGCGTTAATTATCACTACATCATGCTCACATGCTAACTCAGCAAAGCGGTGTTGATCTTTTCCTAAAGTTAAATCATAACCAGTATCTCTACTACAATAAGTGGCGTCTGGATATAATTTATATAACGCACCAGCTAGGCCTGAATTTATATTTCCTGATATTAACATTATATATTCCAATACGGTTTAAATTCTGGATACACATCTAATATATTGGTATTATGATGTTGATCTTGTGCGGCAGTATATTCAATAAACTCCGGCCAATGTTCGTACCAATCTTCACCGTTCATATAATTAATTACATTATCTCCAAACATTTCCCATCTGCGTCTTTGTTTGTAATCAAAACTACCAGAATCTGCAGATTCTGAGTCTTTCATCCAGCTCAAATCACCGTTAACAAATTCTTTCCAGTCAGCCGTTGCTTTAGCTTTAAGCTCGGGCGGTAGTAATTTAGGATTTAATGCACGAGGAAATTGCACCAGGCTGGTGTGGAAATGAACACCCAAATCATAATAGTATCTGGCAATTTGTGGTAATCGTGTTATATTAAGTAAATTAGTTGTACATGTAGCACTGAGATCTATATTAGTCAACTCATTGGCTTTTAGGATATTATTTTCAGCAACAGCTAAATCTCCACGTACACGAACATAGTCATATATTTCAGGATATGCATCCAAGCTGACACGAATACTAACTAAACGAAACTCACGCCACAAGTCAAGTATACTTTTACCTTTGTATTCCAGTGTGCTAAAGTTACTGTTGTATTGCAGTGTGATATGTTTTGCCTCTGGTGTTACTCTCTTTAAAAAATCATAATGTTTTTCATGGTACAGTGGCTCACCGCCAGTAATCATAATTTCCTGTAGATTAGGACTTAAATCCACTACTTCATCAATAATTTCCTGTGTGAGGTTTACATGATTCTCAAACTGGCGAAAAGTACCAACCTTCTTCATTTGTTCCATGAGTGCTGGATCTTTTTTAACCATCTGTTCCCATACACTACTGTATGTAGGGCTACAATGTCTACACATAAGATTGCAAATATTATCAAAACGTATTTCAATACTGCGTAATTTTTCTATAGGATAATTTCCATCCTCATCAACATGTTGTGCTACTTCATTTTCATTAAGATAGTTGTACATCATAGGCGCTGATTGCCTTAAACTACGAGCACCACTGCGTTCTAAGTCCCAACAACTCTTACAACTTTCATGTTGAACACCATTAAGTAAATCTTTACGAACCTGACGTAAACGTTCGCCATTCCAGGTTTCTGTAAGTGTGTCGGTTAAAAAATCTCCCACCTTGTCGGGGTATCTCCAACACGCACTCAGCTTGCCTTCGTTTTTAATATTAATATGATGAAACGGCATTCTGCAGAATGTATCCTTAGGATAAGTCATTAAATATGTCCTTCATTTCTGGGAATGTATCACTAAAACTATTATTACGCTGTCTATCACACAGTGCCAAAAACTCTTTTAGTTCAGGTAAACGGACACTCCAGTCTTCGCTTTCCATAAACGTTAACATTCCTTGTAATCGTTTAATACCATAATCAGCATTGCGCCATGTTTCATAATCCACTTTTCCACGATGCCAACTGGGTATACATTTCTCCCAGTTTGCTTCCCACCAGGGATAAAACTCCTCGTACTTTTTGCGGCACTCTGCTTTAAACCAGTCTGGCAGTACTTTAACATTTAAGTGTCCAGGATGATAAACAAAGTGATAATTAATACCACCAGCACCAAACGGCCACATATTAATTTTATTAAAGTTTTGCTCCAGTTTCCACTTGATAAAGTCCGGCAAGTAATATACATTAAGTGCTTGTACAGCACAAGCAACTGTTATTTCTACATTGTTGCTTGTCTGTGTATCCAGTATGTGGAATACTTCAGCTGTGCGTTTCCATTCACTTGGATAGCGTATATAGTCATTCATTTCGTGTATGCTGTCTACCGAATAATGGAAACGCACCAGTTTGAATTCTCGCCATAGATCAAATAGATCCTCTCGCCATTCAACTCCATTCGAGTTGTAACGTAGTTCCAGATCTTTTGCATACCCCATTTTAATCGCATGTTCAAGTATTTCATAATGTTCCTCAATGATTAAACTTTCGCCGCCTGCAAAGTATATTTGTTGCATACTGGGCATTTGTTCGTAAAACTGTTTCCAAAATACTGGATTTTGTTTGTGCCAATTGTAACTGCTTCCATTAATACTGCCCTTGTCACTCCACTGCATAGTATCTTTAAGTGTGGTGTTTTGTACTGCTGGAAATATCTTTTTGTAATCTTTAACCCAGCCACTACTGTCATGTGGGCTACACATAACGCAAGCTAACTGACACTTGGTGCCAAAGCGCAAATCAATATATGCCAAGTTGGGAGGCACTTCACCATCAGGCTGTGTATTATTGATAAGATCATCAACATCGGTTCGCTGACTCCAATATGCAGTCTCCCACTGTCGTTTACTGCGATGTCCTGCAGCTTCTTCTTTATAACACTTGATGCAACTTGGTGGTTTTTCGCCATTAAGCATCTGTAACCGCACATTTTTCATATATGTACTGTTCCATGCACTTTCAAAATCACTAACATTTAAGTTGTTGGGCTTGCCGGTGTCATCTTTTAGTACACCAACCATGCCGCCCCAATCGCCTTTTTCATTGGTAGGACCAACACTACTAGCATTTGCTGTACAGCATACTCGCATACTGCCGTCTGGTCTAGTACTCAGATGCACCCAAGGTAAAATGCAAAAAGTGTCGCTGGGTTTATTTGTCATGTATTGTAAACTCGTAAGGATAATGTTCAATATTATTAGTTGCTAGTTCATCGTGAACAACAATGTCGTCAATCGTTATGCCGCCTCGAGTAAGTATCTTGTCTAAACTCAAACGCTGGCCACGTTGACCAGTAAATGTTTTCATATGCATATGATTAATTAACTGGTGTTTTATATATAAACTATTTATGTTGCTGTCTTCCCAGTGCATATCACCAGCCAATACTGTATTATCGTCAATCAAACTCATTATGTAATCCAATTGCTCAGTAGCACCAGGATGATCATAACTGGGTAAACAATTTATTATCTTAATATCGCCTATACTGAGTATGGGAATAAACTTGCCTTGACTTTGGTTGGGAGATACTGCGTTGTCGGGCAGTTCGTGGTATTGTATACTATCAGCACCTTTACTAAGCATACCATGCTGTTTCCAATTTGTGCGGTATTCAGAATTACCAAAAGCCTCACACAATACTTCAGGAAACCGTTGTAGTAGAACTACATCACAGGCCTGAAAGATATCATTGATAACATCTGGGTCAGTTCGGTCATGAAACCAATTATAGCATCCAACACGAATCATTAGTATGCTGACTTAGCCCAATCACGTTCCTGACACCACCAGCATGTACCACATACTTTTGTCCAGTTATCTGTTTCCTCCCGGCCACCTTCACAACTGCGTGTGAGTGTGTCCAGTGTTTCAAGTATACCCAAATTATTGGACAACCACATCACCACACGTTTATCAGCATTTCTAAAAGGTTCAACAAATCTGCCGTCTCTCCCGTCTTTATTATGTACTACTGTGCAACTATTTTCAGTGATTGCTGGAGCATTTTTATCATTGACGTCTCGTTTTATTTCTCTATGCTGGTGCATATTATTAATAGTCATTGGTACTGGTGGATTTTTAGTAACACCGTTAAAGTCATGTATACTACACACATAGTCAGCATTATCATCTTCAGTTAATGCGCGATAGTTCTGCTTAACTAAGTTGCGTTGAGCATCAGTGTAAGAAACATTTCCATTTGTCCACCACTCAATAGCATCAGTCCATTGTTTTGTTTTAACATCTACAGTTGGTACTTGTGTTTGTACCCATTCAACTATTTTGTCTACAATAGGGCGATTGTCAACACGATGCCAATTTGGTGTATCGTCTTGATTTGTACGCACAACTGTAATTGGCTGTATAACTGCACTGGGATTTAGTTCAGCACATGTCTGTGCAACCAAATACAACAATAGCCCACTATCAAATCCCCCACTGGTTCGCACTGTAATAATAGGTGATCCTACAGGTATATGCACATCACCATATGGTGTGTTGTATATTTTAATCATAACTGTTCCTTTATAAATTTATCACGTTTGTTTTCTTTACATACTTGCTCGCAACGTGGTATTCTATTATCCGATGTCCAACTGTTTTGTATATCAGTCCAAACTTTTCCATTAATTGCCTGTTCAATACTTACATTTGCTAGATTAATATCAGACATGTAATCTTGTTGTTGTAATATATCTTCAAACTTATCTTTATTTTTTCCGCTTACTGGATATTCCAACATCTTTGCATTTAAATGACAGCAAGGTATTACATTACCCATATGATTTACAAAAATACGTTTTTGATTAGCATACTTACAACTAATACAACTAGACTCTTGTACTTCAAGTTTTTTGTGTTTTACTCCGCCAGTGTCTTTTCTATGACTAATAATAGTTTTGAATTCTTTAAATCCTTCTTGCTTTGCTTTTTCTCTTGCTTCTTCAAGTTGATGTTCATTGTGTTCGAAACTAATAAACTGCCAGTTAGCTTTACCACCTGCTGCAATAAATGCTCTGTAATTTTGTTCTACCTTTTTAAAGTTAGAACCTTCTCTGTATACTTCAGATAGTTCGTCACTGCCGTCAATACCCCAAGTAACTTTATGACTGGGAGGCATTACGCTTGCTAACTTTTCCCACCAACCTGTGGTGCGTAAACTTCCGTTTGTAGCAACATTAATATGACATCCCCAACTAGCAAAGTGTTCTACTATTTCATGAAACTGCGGATGACTGCACGGCTCGTCAACACTACCACAAAAATTAATAATCTTCATATTAGGAAACATTTCTTTTTGAAATCTTTCTTTAATTATATTAATATCCAAGTACGTCTTATTGAGTATCTGATCAGCATAATCTGATTGAACACGGAAACAACCTTTGCAACGAATGTTACAAAAACTTGTAAGTTCAATATCTATCCATTCTAATGTTTCAGTTGACCACATTGTGATTCTCGTATTTGTGTTTTGCGATTGGTCTAATTTCCTGTCCTTTTTTACTGCATGTTGCAGCACACTTAACCATTTTATCTCCACAGCCCGTGCCAAACTTATTATCAAAGCTATCAACAAGGTCAGACTGATAAAAAGGATGTGTTAAAACTTCACTTACATTATACAGGTCTAAACGGTTCCAGTCAAGATCATTATACACACCAAACATATTATTTTTAACCTGATGCCAGTGATTGTTGTGTCCAAAAAACTCTGTATTGCGTAAAAAACAACATGGCCATAAACGTGCATTAAAGTCTATAAAATACATTTGTTCTTTCTGGAAGAAGCAATCAATAGGATTATGCTCATAGTCCTTGCCATAATTAAATAAATTCTCAACTTGGAAATCGTCTACTATTTTAGTTGGTTTATTTTCCTGTTGTATGCGCCTAATATCGTCAATATTCCATTTTTGACTAGCCACAACACTGCGGTCATGTCGGTGTATAAACATATTAAACCCCATGGTTGAACTCAATTGTTTTGCTTCTTCAACTTGGTGTTCGTTCCAGGGGAATACCAACATTTGCCAACTTGCATTGCCGCCAGCATCAATAAATGATTGTGCATTTTGCATAATACGATCGAAGTCAGTACGCTGTCTATATAAATGATTTGTATCACGCAACCCATCAATACTAAACTTTAATTCATGTGATTCAAACTTGTTGAGTATCTCAGCACTCTTGGCCCAGTATTCAGGTTCACGTATACTGCCGTTAGTGTGTATCCATATATTTTTAATGTTACACTTGTGGGCAAGTTCTAAAATATCATTAAACTGTGGATGCATAAAAGGATCATCAACTGTACCACAAAAGTCCAATCCAGTAACAGTTTCAAATTCAGTAAAGATTTTTTCAAGCACTGCCAGTGATAATATTTTTTTGTTGGGGATCAGTGGCCTCTTTGTATTAAAATTTTCACTTTCAGTCCTGGCACACCCATAACACAAGGCATTACACATACTACTAATCTCTAGTTGCAATTTTATAGGCGTTTTCATATAATGATGCGTCAATATATTGTTCTCCTGGTTGTAAGTCTCGAACTTTAGTTGTTTGTAAGTCAGTTAAACACCCACAATATTTATATTTACATTTAATTGGTAATACTGGAATACTGTATTCTCTATCACTGATATTACCGTAACTTAGACTCTTAAAACAACTACTGCCAGGCTTAATGAGGCCCAGTTGCTGAACCACAATAGATTCTATACCTATATTACAATACCAGTCTTGCCAATCATTGGTTTTTGTTATCAACAAATCCTTTTCAATATCGACTATTACTGGTGTATTATCCTGTAGGCTCCACTGCATCTGGCTTTGTGGATCAGTATGCCATTTTTCGTAATGCCCTCCAAGGTCATTAAGACTATGCATGGTCTCAAATTGATCCTGTGTGTATGCTTGGAGATATTCCTTTGTTATGTTTTCACGCAAAGGTTTCCATATTAGTTGTGGACCTTGAAGATTTTCCAATAGGTATTGATAGGATTCGATACATGTATCAAATGCATGTGTATCCACCATTAAGTGTAAACTAACATCCATACCACTGGCATATACTTGGTTAAATTTATCAGCTATTTTTTCATTTTGACTCTGGCCATGATGAATACTAACTATAACACTGTCAATTAAATGAGTACGCTCGCACCACCACTTGGTACTGCGAGTGCCGTTTGTTAGTAATCTCATGTGATTGCGGGGGTCCAGTTGTTTAGCATAGGTACAGAACTCATCTAAATGTGGCCATAGTGTAGGCTCACCTGCATGTATGTTAAATAATATGTATTGATCATCGGGCTTGCAAATATTTGTATGGATAAAATCCAGGAACCGTTTACAATCATCAATATCATGCCAGGGGATTTTGCCGTTATAAATTTCAGGCGAACAATATGAACAACTGAAATTGCACTGGCTCCCAACTGCCCAATCCACTACTAGTGGTTGTTTGGCCATGGGAGAAAATTTATCATAGTTGTGTTTGCTCATTTAAACTGCTCCGCAAATGGATCAAACTCAGTACCACACTTCATAGCACAAACACCCAGTTTGCCGTCGGCAATGCTTGACTTATCCCAACTGTTTTGTATAGTACTAAGTATACCACTGCT
>Ga0209666_1003593_pt1 | contig 11236 bp, 18 predicted proteins | sample SaaInlV_125m_DNA_FD_184679 | JGI IMG/M metagenome (GOLD analysis project Ga0209666, IMG submission 184679) | Marine microbial communities from expanding oxygen minimum zones in the Saanich Inlet - Saanich Inlet SI037_S3LV_10m_DNA (SPAdes)... | ecosystem: Environmental > Aquatic > Marine >...
GACCAAGCGCCAAAAGTCATCGGTGGGCGGGGAATCTGACGCGGGGAGCCTCAAGGTGCTAGTCTTCGACGCGACCGAGCCAGGAGAGCCGGGACAGTACGTGGTCGACGTCCAAGCCGATGCCCAATCCAAAATAATTCGACCCCAAGTACGAATCGCACGTAAACTCGCTCTCAAATTGCGTCGCAACCTGAATCGCTATGGCAAGGATGTGTACGAGCACGTCGCGGTTGGAGGTGAGGACGATGGGCTGATCAGTGAGAACAGCGAAGACCCCGAGAATGACCTCGAGGAGATTATCACCTACCTTCAGACGACCTCCTCCCGTGTCGGGTTCAGCCCTCGCCTTCACTGCCGCGAGGGCGCGATCCAAGTCTCAATTACGCTCGCATCTGTGTGAGTGGGTAGATGTGCACAGCGAGGGCCGGTGCTAGAACCCTCTCCACCTCTCCAGACACTCTCAGCAGGCGGGGCCGATTGAGACTTGCGCTTTAAGCCATGATATTCGGGCACGTTTCCAGGCACGCGCGCCCACCCCGAAAAACTATTGGGACCCATTGGTTTTATTAAAATTATTAAATTAGTAATACCGCACACGCCTGGCTCTCGTCACGTTTTTCTTTATACTGGCTCTCCCGTTGTTCATGCGTGTCTGTTCCTGTGACATTTGATAATGTGATCGTAGATATTAAAAAAGACATGCACCAAAAAATATGAAATTTCCCTATTCTGTTGGTGCGGGGAATCTTACAGATGGAAAATTGGTGTGTATTCCACAAAGCCCTATGCCCACGGCATCGCTAATGTCGTACTTGAATTTTCTCAATTTGCCATTGATGAGAATTTTTTCCGGAAATTGAATTCCGTAACGTTCTTTTAGTTTATCTGTTACTATGGTCTTGTTGGCCGAGGAGTTATTTGCTTTCATGGTTTTAGTTGGACGTCCACCCCTAATTCCAGTGACGTAACTCTTCCATTCTGTGGGTGACAGAAATTTGTAGCGTATTTCTTTCCGGTCAAGTAACATGGTTATGGAGCCTCTCAAATATAGGTTCAGGTTCACCCCGCGTGTACATCTAGAGCTCACGAAGAAATCTTCAATATAGACAATTTCCGGGGTGGGTTGCAACAGTGCTTCAATCTTGTCATATAGTTCGTTACACGTTTTCCCAACTGTAGAGAATTCTTCACTGGCATTGTTTTTCACTTCAATGATTCCGTAGCTATCCAAAGAAACCAATTGATCGGTGATGCTCAGCTTAGCATATCCTGTAGAGCTGGCCGGGTCAATAGCTAGAAAGTGCTTTGTGTCCGTCATTGATTTGGTTGACAACTTGCTTTTAACACAAAAAAATATCATAAAACATTATAAAAATTGTGAAAAGGCAGGCGGGCCATCCACAAAGTTCTTGATCAAACGTAAATAAGATGAAGTTTTGAACATCTAAAATGATTTATTACCATACATAAGATGCAATTATTAATGGGAAGTAAGACAAAAATGTCAGATTTTGTAAACGGAGTCTCACAAGATCAATTTCTGTTTCTGCTAGCCTTTTTTGTCCTAGGCATTTCTGTTTTTCTTTTTATTCCAATGTTTCTAAAGAGTCATCAAAATGCACTCAAACGAGAGGATCTACGAAAGAAACGAGAACTTTTACCGTCTGTACAAATGCAGACTGGTGTTCTCACAGGAGCAAGACCATTAAATCCTAATTAAAATTCTTTGTTACAAAACAAAAACAAAAAATAGTAACTCTAATTAAACATGGAAGTAGCTTTAGGCAGCGCAGCCTTAGTTGGAGCCGGCTTGGTCTGGAATCGCATCACGAACAGTAACACACAAGAAGTAGCTACTGTGAAAGAAAACTCATTCTCTTCTCCTATCACTCATCCGACTGCATCCAACAATAGGGTAGACCAGTTTGCAAAAGCGAATGCAAGACAAGCGATGACTCAAATGAATGTAAATCAAGTTGTTTCGTTGAGTGGCCGCAGAGATCACTCCAATTTTATAGATAGTCCAAGTCCATATGAGCAACAGATGAGCAGAGTGTATAAACCAAGGGAAGGGACGAAGCGTGAGGTGGAATCAGTACTTGACCCTAGCACCAGACAGGACAACATCTATGTCAGGAGTAACACAAACTACCAAGATAAATTTTTCTCTGAACTACAGAAACCCATCAGAATGCATAATGTGAACCCGATAGCAACAACTACTGGTACTGCCTCTCAACTTGTTGGCCCAGGAGTTGGTGCTGGCTTTCAGGCAGAGACAGGAAATCAAGGCTTGCACTATGGTCAATTGCGTATGCGACCAACGATCACGGAACCAACTTTTCGCGAGCAAAAAGGCGGTATCATTCCCGGAAAAAGTGCAATTGATAATCGAACCAGTGAAATAACTCTCATGAGACATGCCGCAGCAAACTTTGGTCTTGGAGTATCTGGATTTGAAAAATCCGAGGAAACGAATCCAGAACCACTTAAATTTCATGCAATAAGCGAAGAGTATTTGACAAGCGCACCAGGACGGTCGTATGTTACAGGTAACATGGGTGCTGGTGGACAACGATTGGAGCCGACAAAGGATCATACAAATCGTGGCATGCAAAATCCCTTTCAGGGCGTTAGAGGCCTGGCGGGCCTAGAAGCACCAGATTCGCGTTCTTCCTACCAAAATGACGCGTCTTTGTCAACCAACAGAGGTACGATGGGAGAATTTGTTGGGATCGCCAGTGGTGGTGGAGTGCCACGTTCCGGGCACCAAAGCGCAATCGATAACTTTAACATTCCACTCGAGCAACGAAACACGACAGAGCAAAGCAAGGGTTCACAAATGCTGAATTTAGCAAACCCAGGCCAGTCTGCACCAGGTATGCATAACCAACAGGAGGCGCAAACAACACAAAGACAAACTATGAGGGCTCTCGATGTCATCAACCTTAGCCCACAAATTCCAGCCGGTGTGTCCAATGGAACTGGTGATGACACCAGAAGGACATCTCGTGTATCAAATGAGTATCGTCCAGGACCGGCGGGAGTCGCATCCGTTCCTGATTATGGCGGACAAAGCAACCAGTATTCTTCTTATGCGAATGGGGCACTTGCCACCAAAACACAACGCGAGGGGATGCAGGTCAATAAATTTAATGCACCACTGAAGGCTGTTGGAGTGAACGCCCCAATGTCATACTCGGATGTGCTAGCAACTGAGGGCTATTCCAATGAACTTCCTCAAGTAGGCTTCACGCCACCTGCTGCGCATGCCCATAACACTGTTAGTTCGGGAATCGGAAACTTTGATCCACATCCTGAGCCACCTAACGCAGCTAGAACTGCTGGTGGCGGAATCGGGAATCAAAGCACAACCAACTTCCACATTGTCAACAACAATGTGCTAATCAACCCGAATAAAGTAGAACAAGTAAATCAACGTTTAGATCCTCAGATTCTTGACGCTTTGTCAAAAAACGAACTTGTGCGAAATGATGGAGCACAACAATGATCAGCGATATCTTATTAATTTAAATGTAATTTATATCAGTAGTGGAATGATCAAAGAAATATCTATGTTTTTGAAGAAATGGAGATTTTATGTGATTATACTCGTTATGCTCGTCATACCCTTACTCACCTGGTTTATTACAAAGTCACGAAAGAAAAGGGTTCGGTTTGACGTAGCGTCCGATAAAGATGTATCGGATAAGGACAACTCTCTTTTAGGAACCAATTTCTTGTGCAGGGATGCGAATCCAGTATATCATTGCTCTTCTTTAGAAAGATGTGGAAAAGGTGCCTGCGTGCCAGAGGGCAAAATCAGATGTGATGATTCTGATTCTCGCAGAACATATGATTGTAATTTGAATGAAACTTGTGGTAAAGGAAGATGTCTTGCAGAGGGTCATAAAATTTGTGGAAGGTCAACTTGTAGTCCCAATGAAAGTTGTTGCCAAGGGGCAAACGAAACAAACGATTTGCTCTCATGCTTCGCATCCTCATCGTGTCCCCGTGGATCCATTACAGTTAAACATTATCATCATGATTCGTACCGGGTGTCACGAGCGTGAGTTTGGTCAGTGTGTTTTTGTTTAGCATAATTTTTTGAATCTCATCAATGATGAAGTTACCAGCAAAAAAGTTTTGCATACTTTTCAGGTCAGTTCCTAAGGAAACGTAAACATCAACAGGATCGCCTTTGCTGACGTTGATCTCTCCAATTTTAGAATCCGGAGTCTGCCAAGTTGGAAGGTTCCAGATGACTGATGATGTTGAGATATACTGAGTGAAGGTATCGTTGAACAACTTTTTTCCGGTCATGATTCTGATGACTTTGATTTTGCTATTGGAAGGATCAATGTAGGCACCAGATTGTCGAATTCTATCATTCAATGGTCCATAGAACAAGTCTCGATCATAAACACACCTTTGCAAACCAATGTCAATCAGTTGTTCTGCTGACGAAATTTTGTGTGTCTCCATATCATACTTGATCAAACTACTTGCTTTTAACACTTTGTTACATGTTTTCAAATATTTTTTTTTCAATTTTTTTTTTATGTGATAAAAGCAATGCCGTTTAAAGAAATAGGAAAGTTCTGGGATTCCCTTTTGCCGAAACAAAAGACTGAGAAACGCATAAAAATCAATGCGCAACTAAATTCTCAATTTGAAGCTAATTGTCAATCGACAGCCACAAGCGTTCAACTATTGGAAGTGAAAGATATTAAAGTAGTAGCACGTGGCAACTGCACAATCAGCTTCAAGAATGAATCGACGGTTGATAGTCAATGTGACTTGAAACCGATTATTAAATCAGTGACAGACGCCCTGGTCGCGACAGACAAAAATCTTGCGAAACTCATGACTGGTGAAGAGGAAAGTATTTCTAACACAATATCTGACAAGGATTTGAAAGTTAAGATAAGAAAACATCTTGAGCTGAGTTGCGATTCACACGCAAAGGCGACACAGACACTAAGGATTACTGGCGTGAACATATATTGCGACCAGGATGCGGGCGTTGAATATACAAATTCAACAGAAGTTCGTGCTACATGTCTTAAGGAAATGTTCAACGATGCACTAGAGAGACAAACGGATTTCAAAAAAGAAAAGAAAAAAAAAAAAGACGACAACAATGATATGATAATGTATGGCTTTATGGTTTTTATAGTTTTTCTATTCTTAATCGTAATATCTAAACAAAGACAAAAAGAATATTATTAATCAATGCTCTCTTATTTTAAAAATATATATATGTTGTCATTACACAATGAGAGTCGTGAAAACAGCCTTTATGATAGGAATTCTAGTAATGGTTCTGAATGCGCTTTTGACAACGCTGTATAAAAAATACGTTGATGGGTACGTAAACACTAGACACTTGTCGCTCACCTCCTTAGTAGGATTTGTAAGTGGCTTTTTTGCATACATTGCTTTTGTTGCTACCGGAGCACATATCTGGATTACTTCAGCTCCGCTATATTAGTTCACTCCCACATGTTTTCCTCATCCTCATTGTTCTCTGTTTTGAGTCGTTTTGTGGCGAGTGATTGAGGGACTACGGGTTTGCATTGCCAGACAGTATGAATTTCATTTCGACTGGGGTCATTTGTCGAGAGCAAGTACGCGTCGTACAGGGTGGACGTCGTAAGTGGTGTTCGATTCTCGTGAGAAAGAGCTTGACCACAGTTTTGGCAAAGCAATTCTGTGCAGTCGTCATTTGGAAACAATTTACTTGAATCGCATGCGCACCCCATACCTTTGGGTGATGGCATGTGACAACGCATCCAGCATATTCGCTCATTAAGTGACTCGACAAACAGGTGGGTTTGCAGCACCCACTCTTGTTGACACCTTTCCAAACGAGTATGTGCTGACTCGATAATCGTATGTTTTGCAGCCATATCCATGTTTGCCCAGTTGCCAAGTGCACGCCGAATCATATACTCTGTCCAGCCCGTCGTTTCCATCAAAAAGTGCTCAGAGAACCTCCTGGTACCATGTATTGGCAGGCAAATAGTCAGAATGTAACGCGCGAGTACAACCTCACTCTTGTCGTAAGCAAAATATTCCACTATTTTCAACCAGATCACGTCTTGCTTTGTCAATGTCTCCATGGAGCGCACAAACCGACCAAGTTGAAATCAGTTCAGCCATCAAAATCTATCAAAGTATCTTTCTTCGCAATGAAATATAAAATATTTAACTTTTGTACTGGTAACATTGGATGTTAGGAATGTGCTGGCTGTTTGTTGAATGTGACGCGCAATTCTATTTTTGACTGAATCGGTCAGATCTTCGGGTATCAAAAAAACAGCCAGATGCACATTTATAGAAAATTGTTCCGCTATGTCCGAGTGTAATTTTGACAATGCACTTTCCACGGAGGATGTCCATGGCCAAATCGTTCGCTCTCTTCCATTAATGTAACGTTTTATTCGCCTTCTTCCTTGCCCACACTCTGGAAGCGCGTTACCAATAATTCGTTTCACTTCAACAGAAACAATCGTTCCGTTATCATCGAAGATCGCTTCTGGAACCTTGAGTCCATCAAATGTTTTTATCAATTCATGCTCGGACACGATAGGATTCTTCAACCCGAGCTTAGTAAACGCCAGCTTTTCTGACTCGGAGGATAAAACACACGTACAGTCTTTCCTGCGCATGCACGCTAGAAATCTGTGTGTAACCTTTTAAATAAATGCAGAAATGCCATTAGTACCCTTTTCTATTTTTGTTGAAAAACAAGAAACCTAAAAGGCTGAGTATGACGACTAAAGCCACACCAATGGGTACACCAATCAATACCCCCTTGGACGACTCCGACTTCGACTTATTCTCGCATTCCACTCCTCCTGTTCTTGTGCTTGTACAAACTTCACTCATTTGATTAAGATAACATTTTTTTGTGTAAAAAAATGTGATCTTAATAAAATGATTGAAGATGCCGCTGAGGAAATATCTAAGACTGACTATGACGAGGAGAAAATATCTGATGGCGATGATGAGGATGTCGTGAAAATAGCTAGCTGGGAAGATACTGCTGGTACTGGGACATCACAAGCTGAAAAAAACCCTGGAAAGAAGCACAAAAAGGACCGCCCTGATATGAAGCCATGGAAGGACAATGGTATAGAGGTTATGTTACAAGCTGTTGAACACATGCCGCACGAGTATAAAAGAAACCTCTTTTTTTTTGGACCCAAAACTGAGTGGAAAGAAAACATTAGTGGAGAATACTTGTTTAGGCCGAAAGCATTCAATGATGATGACGATGAACCGTCTCTGAAGGGTCATTACAATGGCAATAACGAGTCTCTGTACCCTAAGTTGATTAAATCTTTGAATCAAGCAAAAGAATATACCTTCCAAACTTTTCTAGAGTATAGCGGAGAAGACCCTTCAAAAATAAAAATAACCCGGGAGGGTAAATCTATATATCTACATGGTTCCTTCCGAAAAGAGAATGTATGGTCCTCGACCACGGAGAAAATCGTTAAAAAACCCATTAAACTCTATACAAAAGGTCCAGTAACCAGTATACTACTTCTCCATTTCTTGCACCAGCAAGAAGGAAAAAAAATGAAAGCTTTTGTTCTCAGAGAAGGTGATCAACCAATGAAAATATTAGGGTGGAGTCCTGCTAGAGCTGAACGATGGTACGATGAACGAGGGGCCAAGTAAAACTAATGTCTTCCAAAATCAACTGAAATAGAGAAGATGAACTCTAAATTAAAACATGTGTATGTGTTATGCCTCGTTCGCGTTCAAAAGTGAATAGCTTGCGTGAAGACGCAAGCATTGCACATATATATTTGCGATTTCGATTTAAAAGTTGATGTCTTGATGAACTCAAATGCAACGAAAGTTGACAAGACACCTCATCATTTGTATCAATTCTTTCAATTTCCATACGTATGTTCAACATGCTATGAAACTTGTCGAACAAATACGACTGGAACTTGGGTATGGTGGAGTTAAATTTTCTGTTTTGTGTGCTTTTGGTGGCTGTGACACATACAGTTGTTGTACGGTTCAAAATACGACTTTCATTTCAATACCACAGAATCTTTCAGATCACAACATTTACCAGGCGATCAACTATTATTCTAATTTGCTACCAGAGAAGGCTACTTGTATAATGCTTCACGATACGTGCACAGTGAGGCAAGGACAATTCAGAAAAATGATGATGAAAATAAGCAGATATGATTTACAAGAAGGTGACTGGATTTTTGCACACGCTTTGGGGTTGTATAACATCGGAATCTGTGACGTAAAGTTTGCAATCAAACACTCGAAAAACTGGAATGGGATAGATCATTTAGATAAACAAACATCTATTCAACTAGAGCACGCTCGGGGACATATGAAAATCGGAGAAAAATATGTTCCTGGTTTGAGAAGCTATTCCAATATCTCTCTCAATGCGACAAATAATCACCTAACAGATCTCAACAGTGTTGATTTTCATTCTATCATACCCATACGAGACGAGAACACACACAAAACTCGTCACATTATCTACCTGGGTGCTCTCGGTGTTTATAAATTCAGTCACACCCCTGGTTCGTACTTATTACCAATTTGGGTCAATGAATTTTCTCCGCAAACGCAAGAACAATTTGACAACCTTACACAAAACAAACATGTGCAACAACACGAGTGGATTCGAGCTTTGATTCCGTATGTGCCGGTGAAGATCACAGTAGAGGACGAGGGGGCAACAATACGAGTGGATTAACCGAAGGAAAGCAAGGCACGGGTGAGCAACGCTGCATTGACTTCGATGGTGAGTTTGAACTCTTTGTCCTCCACACAGCCAAACTTGACGATGGAGATGCTAGTGCCAAAAATGATGACACCAGAGAATGTCGAACGCCCCTTGCAGGCGCTTACCGGGATGAACCCCATGTTCGTGAGATCCCCCTCCTTAGACTCATCACGCAACTTGTTTTGCACGTTGTTTTGCACGTCGTCAAAGACCACGCTGGCCAAGGGGTGTCGGAGGTAGGCCTCGAGGTAGAACTCAGGATTCTCCATGCTGTCGAAGCGTAGCATCCCTTGAGACAAATCAAGCTTGCCGCTAAGCGATTCATCCTTGACCCCCTTGATGTAGCCGATGCACTCCTTCGGCATGATGCCAAACACAGTCTCCCAGTCAACGTCCCCGTAAGCGCTCTGCTTGCGTGATTCCATGTCCTTCAGCAACTCGCAGTTGTACTTGATACGGGCGTTCGTCCAGTCGGTCCCCTCAAGATCGGACATGGTGTTGCGTGGCGTAGTGCGCGCGTTGATCAGCTACCAGGTGGTCGCACGGGCACCACAGGGGATATTCTCGGAAAGAGGTGGTCGCACGGGGCACGGGTCGAAAAAATGGAGCACGTTAGCACGTTTTGATTCCAAAAAGAGTATGGGTGAAACAACTTTTTTTCCGAGCGGAGTTCAATTTCGAGTTAAAAACAAGTGAATTGATTAAAATAGAGCAACAAAACAATGGAACAACAACTCATGGTTTGGGACTATCACGTCAACAATTTTGACGGGGAATATATGTGGACCAAGGTTCCAACCAGATATTTTGTGGGCAGTCACGAGGAGAAATTGTTCTGGCGCGTGATGACTCCGCAATCAACAACGAAAGAGTTCTTTTACTCACCTGAAGAATATCAGGCATTCTCCGGCACAGACATTTCAGAACTACAAGAAGGGGTCATTGAGTGGAAGAAGAGGTACGTGCTTCTCGGACAAGATATGAGTGTTGTTCAAAAACAAGAGCTCGATCGAAAAATGGCTTTGAACGCTGCGACTTATGCGTCGTTGTTTGTTACAGAATAGTTTGAGACGACTCAATCCATAACTTCCTGAAGTATTCGTCCTCACAAGGCTTCGTTTGTGGAGGAATATAGATTACACCCTTTATTTCAATTACTTTCTCCTCTTTGATGCATCGTTTGTATATCATTCTTCCAAGTTCGTCGAGTTCAGACAGCATGATTCCCCAGGCGCCCCTCTCGGCTGTCAGAAACATAAGTTCTTCTGAACTACTGATACAAATCAAAGAGTGTGTTCGGTTGTGAATAACTTTCATTCTCTTTTGTTTTGGACGTAGAGTGATTATGTTTTCGTCCATGTGGTCCGTTTTGTGGTCCGTTTTGTGGTGCGTTGTGTGGTACAAAATCCCCAATGAGACTTTCCCTCAACATAGGTCTTTTGTTTAATACCTGTAACATGACCAGTGCGATCTTCTCAGAGCCCATTGCAATCGCTTCAAGTGACTTCAATGTTGTATATTTATCTACGCATCTGAAAATTGCAAAAAAACCACAACCCGTCACAATGGACCAAAGTATATGAATGCATAAGGTTTCCGCTGCCATTATTACATTTCTGTTCTCATTTTCATTTTTTTAAAATGAAAACGTGGTTTTTTATCTTTTGAACACCCTATCACATGTGACTTCTAACAAACCAGTCCAAACAAACCAGTCCAGTCTCTGCTTCCGCGAGAGACGCGCGAGGCGAGACATGAAGGACTCTTCGTCAGCAGAGGATAAGACAGTGCAAGAGGAACCGGGGCTGATCGAGAAGTGGATGGATGATCATTCATTCATTGTGAGGAAAGCAAGGAGATATCTCGTTTTATCAGCACCACCACCGCAAGTGCATTGGGACATTCTCGGTGATGACAACAAATGTATGGGTCGCCGTTTTCTGATCGATCATTGGGATGTTCTTTGCAGGTTACTCAGAGCAGATGAAGTGGCATTGATGGAGCTGCACGAGTCTCTCGAGCTGGATTGGTTCCACACATTCCACGAGTATGACATAGACTTTGATGCTGTCGACGATATGTGTCCACAAGAAACATCTCTATTCTGGAGCGACTTGTGTTCTCATTACCACGAGCTTGTTCTAGAAGTTATTGAAAACGAACTCAGCTTCTGACTTTGTTCGTGACGTTAATTCCTTACCTCAACTTGGCTGGTGTTTTAACCGGTTTTTCTTGAGCTTGAGCTTTTCTTGAAGGGCTTTGATTTTGTACGCACCAAATGCTAACATGCCAAAGATTGAAATGCAACTGAGCAACACCAAAGCATTGTTATTATCATCATCACCATCATCCTCGTCACCACGACTACGAATACGTCCACCACGACTACGAATACGTCCACCACGACTACGAATACGTTGTTTATTTTTAGCGTTCGAGCTTACAGCATGTTGG
>Ga0209666_1003595_pt1 | contig 11235 bp, 8 predicted proteins | sample SaaInlV_125m_DNA_FD_184679 | JGI IMG/M metagenome (GOLD analysis project Ga0209666, IMG submission 184679) | Marine microbial communities from expanding oxygen minimum zones in the Saanich Inlet - Saanich Inlet SI037_S3LV_10m_DNA (SPAdes)... | ecosystem: Environmental > Aquatic > Marine >...
AACATCCTCCAAGATTTCTTTTGCTAATTTACCAAGCATAGTATCTTCCATCCCAGCCATATTTACACCACTTTTAGTTTTGATATTCTTCTTCTTTAACTCATTTAATCGCAATAAAAGTGTTTTATGTTCTTCATTTTCAAGTCCCTCGTATAATTCTTCTTTAAACGATTCTTGTAGTATAGAAACGTATTTCTTTACTTGTTCTTCGTTTAATTCATTTTTAAATAAGTAAAAAACACTTATAAAATGATGGCATAAATAATCGTCCTTAATTATTGTACGAATATCTGATATTGATATACCCTGATATAATTCAACATCTTTGACTTCATCCATATCAAACCACTCGCCAATTTTATCTTCTTCAATCTCAATATAAGTTTTCCATACTTCTTCGGGTAATTTATTAACATATACAATATACTCATCTGATGATTTATCGAGAGTAACATAATTCTGTTTAATAGATTTTGTAATAGTCTTTGCTAATTCATAATTCGTATTATCTTTATCGTCATCTTTGATTACCTTAGAAGTTTTTTTAAGTCTTTTGACGAGGTCTATATAATATTGATTAAAGACATATTGATTTGACATTTTTCCTGTATTATATAAAAATATTGGTGATATTCCTTATATGTTTTCATTAGTCAAATTTGATATTATCTCTTAATTTTTTAAGTTCATCTAATGAAGGCATTTTCTTTCCTTCACTTTCAGATATTGTTAGACTACCAACGCCGTCAGATATGTTCGCATCATTAGTAATATAATCCCAATTATATCCTTTGTCGCCACATTCAGCTTTATTTTCTTCATCAATGGACGAAAACTTATCTGAAAAATTAAAACCATTTAATACATACGCCGAAGGTTCATCGGGATTTTCTTTAATATCCATTGGTTTCGTTGCATTTATATCGTCTATATCTTGGTTATTTTTAGTTGGTCTTTCAATGCGAGTACTTTGCCCCCCACACAATATTCCTCTACCTGGCATTATCAAATGATCAAAAACTTCCTTACCATACAACATTTCCTTTGAAGGTAATAACATAAATGCTGGTACAGAATGTATTTTTTTTTCAATTTCTATATTTTCTGAAATTAAATCATTTATACAAACTAACTTAATTTTCTTATCTTTATCATATCTTTTTATATTATCTATTAACATGTTACAATGATTACATTGAGGGCTATAAAATAAAATCATCTTAATTATAAATAAAAAAATAAATATACTCTTATATACGAATCTCTTAATTAAACCTTTTTAAATATACACCATCTATTAAAGAAACTAAACTTCTTCTGTACAGGATCTTTATCTAATTCCATGACAATTTTATGGATCGCTTCCTTGTCACTATCATCATCGGGAATTTCTGATTTAATTTTATTGAAGTATTCTGAGAACAATTCGCTTTCTACCAATTCTAATTTATGAGTTTTACATTTTTCAACTAATAATTCATATGATACTAAATATTCTGGTATAAATTTACTTGTTGATTCTATAAACACATCAATCTTTTTATTATATCTATCAATTGCATCCTTATTATATCTTCTAATTATGGCCCAAATAGGTACCTTGTTTTTAATATCAATTTCAGTATTTTTAACTCCCTCTATCATATCACCACCATTGCTATTAATTTCATCTTCTATTCTTTTACCGTCCATGAAAGTACAGAAGAAAGTTCCATTGTTTTTCAACAAAGAGCTCACATTATTCAAATAGGTATCCAATGTTTCTTCGCTTTTAAAGAAATAATGAATACTAAACATGCATGAACAAACATCAAACCCATTGGCACCTTGGCCAATAATATTAGAGTAATGTTTTTGCATATCATTGCGTTTTTTATTTAAAACATTTTGTAATACATTAAAACTGTCTTGGTCATCAATCGATAACGAACATTCACCATCTGTAATATTTTTTCCACAATCTCCTGCTACAAATACCATATTGGGAAATGATATTTTGTCTTTAATATTATGATTTCTGAAAAATCGCTTTCTATTTTCTAACATTCTACTGTATGCTCCCGTACGAGGACCATATATATTATTTTTAACCAAATCAATACCGAGAATAAATTTATATCCGTTATCAATCCATCTTGACATATCACCGCCTTCTCCGCATGCTAACTCAATTAAACTATTTTTACTACTAGGTTTCTTATAAAGCATTCTCTTGATACCTAAATTATGAAATTGAAGCATATTATACGAAAACATTGCATCTCTTGGTACATTTCTAGAATAATATACATCATCAGCTTCTAACAATCTCTCACTTTCACTATCATTTACATCCATATTTACAACCTCTTTATTTCCTCTAATGATACTTTCTGTTACTGGATTATGAATAGAACGCCATATATTAATTGCTACACTCATATCATTAGCCGTTTTTGATAATTCACCCATTTTATAAATCCGTATTTTATCCTCTCGTAATCTCATTGGACTCCATCTCATATTTGCAGGAATCTTACGATCCATATTATAAATACATTCTATTATTACATCACCCTCGAGTATATCACCATTTTCACATCTAACTTTCCCATTAGAATCTGATTTTACTAACATTTTTTCAATACCTTTCTCATAATATATATTCGGTTGGAACAATTTCGGCATATATGTTCTCTTTTTATCTTGTACCATCAATCTATATTCTTTGTTATATGCTATCTTTAAAGCCTCGTCTATTGTATAAGGCTCCCACTGAGAAGCATTATATCCTACATATAACAAAAACTCTTTATATTTTATACCATCAATAGTTGTAGTTCTAGCCTGTTTTGCTAAGAAATCAATAGTATTCTGTTCAGGAGGTTTCCATTTAAATACTCTATCCCATTTAACATTATCAGTTATAGGCATCGCCTTATTTGCATAATATGAATATAATGCTAATTTAGCAGGAGTAAATATTAAACCATCAATATCATAAGGATATTGTTTTTTTCCTGATAATATTTCATCACAATCCATTAAAATATCCTTATTATATAAATGTTCCTTTACAATATAGTCAATAGAATATTCAGTTTTTTTCATACCAGTAGCAGTTTGTAATAAATACATATATCTTGATTTAGCTTTATTGGCTTTATCAATCAATGGCAAAGATGTAATTTTCTCACCACCATAATAATAAATATCAAATGCTGCAAATAAACCTTTTGATGAATTATCAATTCTATTATTACACGAAATATATTCACCGTCAATTAAACTATTGTTTAACTCTTTAATAGCTGTAATTCCCGTATCTGTTACTCTATATGTATTATTAATTAGATATACTTTTCCTATATTATCAATATACATAAGCAATCTTTCGCCATCTGCTTTTTCTGTAACAGTATATTCGGACAATATACTAACAATACCATATTCATCTGGATTGAGAACATTTTTTTTTTCTAATGTAACAGGTTTAGGTGTCATTAAGGGTGGTTTATTGGGATTTTTATTATTATACGACTTAATTGTAATATCATTTTTAACAAGTTCATAGTAATTTTTGATAATATCCTGTTGTTGTTTTTTGGATATAACATATGTTGATAAATATAATGCCTGTTCCATTTTGATTAATGCCGGTAATATATAATCTTTATCTGTTTTTGTTATATCAACATAAAACTCATATTTCTGCGTTGATGATAATATGCCGGAATAATTTAAATTATAATACATGTCGGAATCATTTGCTTCGTCGTATTCTATACCAGTTCCTTTTGTTATACTAATGATAAACTTTATATTTGTCTCAGGGTCGGTGTATTTTATTTTTTTTGTTATTTTATAAAATTTTCGGATATCATTCCAATTCGCGGGAATACTCGCTTCCGAAGATAAATTGCTTTTGATAGAATAAAAATTTAATTTAGAGTCTAATAAATCATCAACAATATCTTTCGATATTACTTTGTTTTTATACCACTCAAAAATTTTACTATTATACTTGGAATTATGACAATATTTTATAATGTTAGTATTTCCAGATACTTTTAATAATGTTTCATCGCAGTATATTTCTAACTTTTGTTTATCTATTTCTTCACCATAATTTAAAGATTTCATAACATTTATAAAATTTTCATAAGCACTATCACTCCAATTCAATGCATTTGTAAATTTAATATATGTTTCACAATCTTCTTCAATTAAGGAATAGTGCTTGTCAATTATAGAAAATATAGAATGATCTTTGGAAATTTCCATATTGCGTCTCTAATAAATAAAGACATTATAGATTTATATATCAATTTTTATATAAATAAAAAAAATGATATATTCTTATAGATTATATTACAATAGTAATGTCAACAATGTTTATGCCGATCAAGTTTAATACTACTGTAATTTTAACTCCAAAAGAATTTAATAAAAAGTTTGACAACACTATATTATTGAAAATAAAATCAACCCTTGAAAATAATTGTAGTAAACACGGCTTCATTAAAAAAGATAGTATCAAAATTATCAAACGAACTGCTGGGTATTTTAAGGAGGCGCATTTAAATGGAAATATAGCTTACGATTTAAGCTGCATCGCTGAAATATGTAACCCAACACAAGACTCTATCATTAAATGTGTTATTAAAGCTAAAAATAATTTAGGTCTCAGAGCTATTGGTACATTTGAAGATATGTCTATACTTGAAGTTATTATTCCACGTATTACATCTGGAATACAATCTGAGATAAATATTGATGATGTCAATATCGGAGACAATGTAAATGTTCGCGTATGTGGAAAAAAATTCACTCTTTATGATAAAATGATATCTATTGTCGGTAAGATTATAAAAGATAAACAAGAAATTATTGAAATTGCAGAAGATATTGAAGAAGACAATCAATCTGATATTGAAGAACAAGATGAAGATGATGATTTTATAGAAATTTTAAATAAAGACGATGAAGAAGAAGAAAATGAAAATGAAGATGATGAAGATGATGATATAAAAAAAATTAAAATAGATGAGATATCATTAAAAGAAGAAGAAGACAATGATGATGAAGACGATGATGATGATGACGAAGATGAAGATGATGACGAAGAAGGATTAGACGATTTGGACGAAGAATTAGAAGAAGATTTTGAAGATGATTTTGAAGATATTTAACATATAAATATATAAAATTATTATAAAGTAAAATGAATAAACATGAACTATGTAAATTAATAAAAGGGAATGTCATAAAGTTGACACATAATGAAATAACAGAATTATTTAAAATAATAAAAAATTGTAATGTTAACTATACAAAAAATAATAATGGTATTTTTTTAAATTTAAACTGGTTAACAAAAGACAACTTGGTGAAAATGAATAATTATATTTCTTTTTGTATTAAATCACAAAACGAAATAAGTAAATATGAAATGATGAAAAATTTATTAAATACTACAATTGATAACACCAATAATGAAGATACAAAAAAAGATGATGCTAATATAATGCCGTCAGAATCGGGAAATAATGTAAAACAGAAATTTTCATCTAGTATGAAATTTTATTTATTAAAGAAAAAGTTTAGTAAACAAAATACATTAATTTACAGTCTCTATGATAATGAATTAAAATATGAAAATTATTTAATAACATAAAAAATGATATAGAAAGTATTATTGTTATATATAATAATTATGATTAAAATATTATATGACAAAATAAATCATTCCAACAACAATAGTACATTATGGAAACCGGATAATATTAGTATATATAATAAGTTTACACAAAATATAAATTATATAGAACCTATTATTCAAGAAAAAGTTCAAGTAGAAAATATTATAATAAAGCCTAAAAAAATACAAAAAAAAACATTATTAAAACCATTAGATGTAATTATGAAAGAATCTAATACTTTTGATGATTTTAAAGATAATATTAAAGAGAAATTAATTGATTTTGTTTCAAAAAAAGAATTTAATAAGGTTTTTGGTGTAACAAAAAGTTCAGAAATTATGTCAGGTATTGTTAATAATAGATGGAATAAAGCAACTGCATTATTTATATCTTTCTTATTTAGTAAATCTGTTGAGTATAATGAAGCAATTGTATCATATAATAAAGATACTTATAAAGGAATAATCGTTTTAACTATCTAGGTTTATATAATGGTAATAATAATAATTTATTTTTTTCTAATAATTTATTCGCAATATGATTACAATATATTTTCTTATTTTTGAATTTGTAATTATCTCCATTTGTTTTATTTATTTGATTCAAGAATTTATTATGGTCGGTATCATAATATGTTTCGCACACTCGGCCCGTTTTCTTACCTTTTCCAATTACAGGGTCTGTTGAAAAAATTTTAAGTTTATTTATAAATGTATCCTTATTTTTAAAAGGTTCTAAAACCCCCCAAGGCATTTCTTCCAATGCCATATCTTGTGGTAAATTATAAGGTACTTTTCTCATTTTAGCAAATTCATCCCTTTCACGTTTAGTAATATCCATATTAAATACGTCTGTATCCTTAACATGAAGATTAATATCTAGATTATCCATATTATTATCTTTATTAGTTGTATCGTATATATTTATATATCCTATATATTTATTATCATTCTTTTTATAAGAAGGTATTTCCTCTTTTTTTATTAATACTCCTTGGTCATACAAACAATTCTCTAAGAATATTATTCTATCATCACTGCTTTTATTTGTTAATATCAATTGTATTAAAGCTAAAAATTGCTTATTATCTAGATTTAAATACATTGATATTGTACTACTATTTTTGTTTTTGGTGTCAATATCAATATTCTTAATAACATTTTCAATATTTTCAGATTTAGTATCGCTAATAGCCTTTACTATTTCATCTTCATCACTAAATATTATACTTAATTTATTTATTTTTCTGCTAACATTTTTAATTATTTTAATACCATCTTTATGTATAATAATATGATAATCATTAATAATTATAAATGGATATATTGATTTTCTAATAGTATATAGCAATAAATCTTCATCAATGTCTAGTTTTTTTTTGATATCATCATAAACAATATAAAAAACACCGTTCTTAATATATTCAGATAATAATCCCTTCAAAGAATTTTGTGTTCGTTTCAATAGATGTTTATAAGCTTCGCTATTATATCCATCCGTGTCTAAATCCTCTTTTTTGTCATAACACGCAGGTTCAAATATATCATTATCTCCAAACTCATATTCATATATCTTATTTTGCGAAGTATTGAGTTTTACTTTTCCAATATTAAATATAGATTTGGGAAAATAATTTATATTTTTCATTAATATACAATCAAGGGCATTATCTCTTATAATTTTATCTACCTTAATGCTATCAATATATTTACGTGTTGATATTCGGAGAGCATGAATATCAATAGTTTCCTTATTTTCGTTATCATTTATACTAGCATGTAAGTAAACAGTAGTATTTCTATCTTCAAGTGGTAAATTTTGATGCCTGCAATTTCTAATACCTCTGCCAATAATTTGTTCAGGTCTATTAAAATGATACCATGGTTCGATTAAATGTATTTCGCGAGCATTAAAAAAACTAAGTCCTTCACTTGCCACTGGTGTTATTAGTATAACTTTAACTAATTCGCCATTTATATTTTCTGGCTTATTTATTTTTCTTATTAAAGTATCTATTTGTGTAGAACCCATAATCTCCTTATTATCACTTGTTAATATACAGTACTTTGGCGATTTAATATTATCATATACGGGTTTGTCTTTAATTATTTCAGCATTATTTAGTATATTATTTGTACCTTCTCTTGTAAAACCCATATGTTCCAAACAAATAGCAAATGGTAATATACCAGAATATACAAATCTAGAATATATAACAATTACCCCTTTTGATTTTTTTATAATATTGCATATATTCATAAACTTTCCAGAATATTTACCTAATTTACTTTCATCGGGCATTAACGCATTTTCATATTTTTTATTATATTTAACTAGTAATGGATCGCTTTCTCTCATTTTTGTAAAAAAAGTGAAGAATCCTTTATTTCCTATTTCATCGTCGTATACTATATTCATCGGTTGCAATAATTTCATATTTTGATTTTTATTTTCAACCGATTCATTATCATCTGATATATCATCGCTTTCACTCTCATCTATTTTTTCTTTATTATATCCTAATTTTTCTATTTTAGATTTTTGTGATAAACTAAGTTTTGATGTTACGATACCATTGTCAATATTATCTATCCATTTTAATTCATTCGTTGGTATAGCTTTATTTGAAGGGTCTTTTATAGGTGTTTTCTTTAATACTCTAATTCCACTATTTTCGGGATTTAATTTTAATGCAAAAGTAAATGGATTTTTACCTCTCAGATATGATATATATGTTGAAGATAGCTTTTTAATCAATTCTACAACAGTTTCATCGATATTTAATTTTTGATTACCAAATATTTTTGCATATCTTGTAAGTATATTTTCACGTTTATCATTTAACAACATCAATTTAAATAAGTCAAGTATATCTCTTGGTTCATTATACATTGGGGTAGCAGATAATAAAACTAACTTGTTATTTACCCCCGAACTTAATATTTTTGTTAATGCGATATAAGAATCCTTATCTTTTTTATTTGTACTTCTTATATTATGTGCTTCATCTATAATAATAACCTTATTTTCAACTATTTTATCCTTAAAATTATCTATAATATATTTGGAAAATCCGTCATAAGTAAATAATCTATATCTATTTTTTAATATTTTCTTTAATTCAGTATTAAGTAATTTCTTATTATCAAAAGATGATTTATAAATATTTAATAGTTTTACATAAGTATCTCCGGTACATTGATTCATAATATTTTCAAATGTATGAGTATCTATATCAAAAATCTGCGATTTAAAACTTTGCTTTAATGATTGAGGCATAATAACCCAAATCATAGGTTCCTTATTATCATGTGCTATTAATAGTGATTCTGACATTGTTATTGCTGAACACGTTTTACCTACACCAACACCATGATATAATAGTATACTATTATAAGGTGTCTTGTAAGAGATATATTGACTGACAAAATGTTGATATAAAGAGGTTTCAAATGAACCACATAATTTATCAGCAACTTTATTGAAATCTTCAATATTTTCAATAATAGGAAATTTGGGTATTTTATGAATTGCAAAATTCATATTTCTAGAAATTTTGCTAGGAAAGTCATCTTCTTTTAAATCTGGGTAATATAAAGAAAATGATGTAGAACTAGAAGATTTAGATAGTTTTGGTGTCATTATGGGTTCTAATTTTTCTATTTTCGCTTCTTTAACACATTTTCCAGTTTTAACATCTCTAACCTTTCCTTTTTCGCATATTTTAACACATCTTCCAGATATTGGATTAATTTCTGTTCCTTTGGGGCATTCTACATTTTTATCTTTAACACATTTCCCGGTTTTAACATCTCTAATCTTTCCTTTTTCACATATTTTAACACATCTCCCAGATATTGGATTAATTTCTGTTCCTTCTGGACAAACAATTTTCTTGGCTGTTTTGCCTTTTAACATTATCCTATTAAAAATAAAGATATATTATAATAAACTACTTATAATACTATGCGCCTTTTTAAATATTTTAATTCTTTCAATATTATGAGTTTTGATATGGTTTAGAACTTCGTTATAAGTAAACCATTTTAAAGCCCTAACCTCTCTAATTTGTTCCATGCATGTCTTATTAATAAGTAACTCTGCATCATCCTTAATAATTTTTGCTATATAATATACATGTTTATATAATACGTTATTTGTGCCGAAAAATATTTCCTGAAAAGGTATAACACCTGTATTAATTGAAATATCATCTTTATATAATTGTGTTTCCTCGCAAAATTCTCTAACTGCACAATCAATATCATACTCTTTTATTTTTTTTCTACCTTTGGGAAATCCCCATTCTTGTTCTGTATAATTACTTTTAACATTTTTAACAGATAATATATTCTTTATATTATTATTATTTATATTATGTTCAAACTTGGCTTTTGAATCCAAATATTCTTTGGTTTGTTTAAAATTAGTATGCTGTGATTGACACCATGTATAATTCCATATCTGATCAAAACTATTATTCATAATCATATGTTTTTCAGTTTCTGTCATATACTCGATCAGTTGTTTTAAATAATTTTGATCTTCTGCATTATATTTACCTCTAACAAACTCCATAAATGATAAGCTATCTTTCCGCTGTATCATAACATATTTAATTTTACCATCAATTATTTTATAACAAATAATTCCAAAACTCATAATAGGATGAGGACAATCTTTATATAAATGACCATTTAACCCACAATTTCTACAAGTTTGAGGCCTAAAATAACTACTATTCTTTTTACTAGTCTCATCTTCTTTTTTTTTCATTACTCAACATTATAATAATATATTAAACGATTTCTTAAATATATTTATAAAAAAAACTAATTATTGAACTGGCGAATAAGAAGATGTATCAGATGTGTCAAATCCGGTTAGTGTATTTTCTACAACAGGTGGTGCGCGGCGCTGTGGTTCTTCGTGATGTTCTTCGTGATGTTCTTCATGATGTTGGAATTGTGGCTCTTCTTCGCTTTCATAATGAACATCGACGTGTTCCATGTTTTTAACATCAGCGGTATTACTATCTTCCATCGTGGCTTTCTCGTCTTCATATTGTTTAATTACATTTTTAGCATATTCGTCGGCAGTTTTAGAATCAATTTTATTAGTTTCTGTATTATTATCAGCTCTTTGATTAGCTATTTCAAAGCTAGACATAGACATTAATAACGATAGAATAATCATTAAACAGTATAATATTATAACAACTGATATAACCCATGCAAGTAACCAACACCACCATCTAGTATTCATATTACCACCGGTTACAATACAAGTTAATTCGAATAAAGACATTAATATAGATGGTATAGATATAATTATTATAAATATAACAAATGCTAGTCTTTGATCAATAGGTATTTTACTACTAGAAAATAATATGGCTAAACATAATACAAATATTGTACCAAATAATGCAATACCAGCATACTTAGATTGTTCAGAACCAAAAAATAAAGCGTTTAAACTTATTTGTGGGCTACGATTTTTATACATTATATTCTCTAATTAGATATCAAGAAAAATAAAAAATGATTATCAT
>Ga0209666_1003596_pt1 | contig 11234 bp, 3 predicted proteins | sample SaaInlV_125m_DNA_FD_184679 | JGI IMG/M metagenome (GOLD analysis project Ga0209666, IMG submission 184679) | Marine microbial communities from expanding oxygen minimum zones in the Saanich Inlet - Saanich Inlet SI037_S3LV_10m_DNA (SPAdes)... | ecosystem: Environmental > Aquatic > Marine >...
CGTCTCAATGTCGGCACCCGACTCGGGTGCGAGACGCTCACGCGCAAACTGCATCTCGCTGCGCACGGACAGAGTTGCACACTGTCAAGCGGTGACGGTCTAACGAACTAAAGTTGACGCACCAGTAGCGTCGGTCGTCGCGTGCCATGTACTTGAGGTCGTACATGCCCGAGCGCTGCGTGCGAGATGCATTGGACGAGCAATAGGCGATACCGCCGCCATCGGCCATGCAGTAGGGACCAACCTCGAGCAGCTGCTTGCGCAGCTTGTTGTCGGCGGCCATGGGGTTGACCTCGCTGTCCCAATCTGCAAAGTGTGGATGCGTGGGTGTGTGCAGGGAGATTGGCAGAGGGGCGTGAGGGGCCGAGCACACATCCACAAAAGTCGCGTTCGCGCGCCGAGCGCGTGTCGTAGCCGCGGCACTTGACGCCGTGGAGTGCCATCCATGGATCTGGAGCCTCCTGACTAGACAGTCCACACACGACACCAGAAGGTCGATCGGGAACGTAGCAATCGTCAAGGCTGGCCACGAGCGCATCTCGACGCTGCTCGAGGGTCACCAATTCCTCGGCCAGGCGCTGCGTCTGCACGGCATTTGAGACTTGCTCGGGTGGCGCGGGCGGCGTATTGTGCGCCACGGGTGGCGGCGGGGGTGGCGGACTCGGCGACGGTGGCAACACCGAGGTGACAAGACTCGTGCTAGGCTCGATGCTTACAATGGCGCGACTGTTTTGCACGTGGTCCCAAAAGGCGATGAGGTTTTGCTTCGTGGTGATGGCGGCGCGGGTTTCTTCCAGCTCATCGCGCACGTCCTGGCCCACACGGTCGCGATTGTAGTTTTGGAGGAGCACGCGCGAGTTGCCACAGTTGGTGCCGACCGTCTCGACGTTGGGGGCGCTGCCCGTGGCCACCGTGTAGTTGACCTCGATCTCCTGCCAGGGGGTTGGAGCGCCAACGTCAGAGAGCGCGCGACCTGGTATATGGGTAAGGTGCAGGTTTGAGCGTGTGTGAAACTTACAAATGGGTCCGACATCTTGCGCCCCGCCGCCATCATCTCGTCGAAGACGACCTTCTCGCTCTCAGCTGCCAGCACGAGCACCAGGCAGCGCGGCTCAAAGGGAAAGCCGTCGACGAGCTCACCGGGCAGGATGGTCACGCCGCAGTCGCCGTTCATGTTCACGAGGTTGAGCCCATCCTCTGGAATCGGATGTGCGCAATCGGGCTTCTTTGGATTGACTTGAAAGTTGACCGACGCGCGCGACACGTTGGAGCCATAGCTGTTGAGGCCATTGTCGTACATTTCCGGACAGCCTTGCTTGGCCACGATGATCTGCTCAATGTAGGGCTCATCCAAGAACTGGTAGGCCCCCGAGCGCAGCACGCGTGCCGACTCGGGAATCCACGCGGTGCCCTCAAAACCGCGAATGTCGCTTAACAGCGGGTCGAGGTCGAAGAAGCGCAGGCGCGATTCGCGGGTGTCGGCGATGGGTGGCATGCCGGGGATGGGTGGTGGGAAGCCAGGAGGCGGTGGCGGCGAGGGTGGCGACGGCGGCGGCTTGGGCGGCGGCGGACGGGGCGGCGGACGGGGCGGCGGCGGCGGTGGCAGCGGTGGCGGACTTGGCGGCGGCGGCGTGGGCGGCGCGGGCGGCGTGCCGGGCGGCAGCGGCGGAAGTGATGGCGGCGAGGGCCGGTTGGGCGGTTGCGGCGGAGTTGGCGGTGGGTGCGGCGAGGTGGGCGGGAGGTCGAAGCCGGCATGAAGCGTGCAGAGCCCGACGGCGCGAAGAATCCTGCCACGCGCGCAGTTGTAGGGCGTGTGAGAGTGAGGTGTAGTGTCTAATTGTTCAAGGTTGCATTTGGCGCACGGAAACGGCGGCGAGGGCGGCGGCGCATCGGGCGACGGTATGGGCGGCGGCGTGGGCGGCTCCGAGGGCGACGGCGGCGGCGCGGGCGGCGAGGGCGGCGGTCCAGGACCGATCATCAAGTCGTAGTGTGGTCCACAGAGGCAATAGGTTGGCGTGGCTTCGGGCTCCGTTTCCACATTGGTGTGTGGTACCTCAAAGCCATCGTATCCAAATCGGTGATGGGAGTGGCACCTCTGCGCACAGGATCCGGCCGAAGGTGCCGGCGCATGCAAGAAGAGATCTTGGTGTGCATTGTCGTCAAAATCGGCCACAAACAATTGAAGCGCACCGGGAAGATCTGCTTGTGCGCTGGCATCGCCCGGGAAGCGCGAGTATGCTTCAGCATCGTTTGCGTCTTGGACCGCGTCTTGTGTGCGACGACTTCTGACACTCAATGCAGGAGCACCAAGGGTTTCGGGGACATTGCTCGAAAAATCACCAGTGAGTTGACTGAGTTGTGTTCCTCGGTACAGTTTGACGTGGTCTCTACCGGACACGGTAATCACATCAGCGTCACCGTCTCCGTCCATGAATGCGATCTTGATGTCGGAATTGTCTGTTGCGTCCCCAAAGGGAATGGAAGGTACCATTCCAAAGTCGGTAAGCGTGCTTGCAATGTCGGTTAAAGCACCAGAACCGTAGGGACCATCAGCATCTCCAAGAGGGCATTTTCGCTCATGGAAGACAACTCCCGACGTCTGAAAAGTCCCCACTTCAATTCCCAGCACTGCCTCGCCGGGTGGCCACGTCCGGTCTTTCGCCCCTTCTCGCTTTTCCTTAAACATGTAACATCCCGGGCGATGGTTGTCGGTTTTTTGAGGAACCAGCGCAATAAAATTGCAGTCGATAGTAACGTCGCATATGTCTTTACACCTGTCCATATCAACACTGGTTTCGAGATTGATTCCGTACCCGGGAAGGGGTGCGACCAGCGCGTCGTATTCAAAATGAATGGGGTGCATTTGCATGTCCGACTGCGGTGAAATGCTGGAGTCCCATGGACTGTTCGTCCCCGCGTAGACTTGAAACGTAAAGACTTTGAGCACTTCCGTTTCAGTCGCAGAGATGCCACTCTGTGACAAGAGATGCGCTTGTTGTAGCAACGACGGCTCGTGATGGGACTCCAGGCCGATCCACTCGTCAGTCACGGGCACGGTCGGTATCACACGATCCGTTCTGGGACCTCTGGACTCTTGATTGTAGAGTGCAAAGAGAAGCGTTTCAAACTGACCTTCGGCATTGAAGTATACATCGAAACTGTTGTCAGCTTGGCGTATACCGATGATTACCAGTTCTTCCTTGAACACGGCTCTTCTTGCGGCGGATGAAAAGTATGCTTTAATTTTCTCCTCTGCCTTATACCACGCCAATTGGGATCCGAGGTCTGTCGAGGTTCTTCCCGCGTAGTGGTAGCGGTTTTTGTCAAATATTATGTGATCGTTTCTTCCCCAGCGCAAATTGCTGTGTTGAAGAAGGCGGTCGTAGGAAATTGAAGAAAACGTGTCTGGCCCGTAGGAAGTCGTCAAGCTCCAACAAGGAAAGTCGTCATGGACATCGGCTATCACGTCGTCTGTAAGCGATTGTGTGCGTCGATGATCTTCTGGAGACACGTTTGCTGTGCTTGTATTGGATCCCACTCCATCGAAACCCACAAGCTCTTGGATTCGACGACCGTTTGCGGCATCGTATTGTTGTTTCCAGTAGGCGTAGGTCTTAGAACCAGTGTGGCCATAACGACCTTGGCTGTCGGGTTGTTGGCAAACATTCTTCACGGACCCCGAATGAAACATGCTCCGACACTTGGCGTCGGGGCAACGGCCATCGTAATGCGGGGCTCTGTTACAGTCGGGATCGCTTAAGCACGGTGGACCGATGCCGTCACTGTTGACCCGACAGTCAGGAAGGGGTGCTGACTGGTATACACCGTCCAAATCATATTGTCCACACAGTGACCAGGTGATGCCTCCAGACGTGTACACCGTGGGTCCGCCACATCGGGCATTGTAACAGTGTCCTGCCTGATCTCCTTGAGCACAATTCGAATGCCCCCATTCCGTGTTGCAGAGCAAAAAACCGACGTCGCAGCTGGGTGGTGGTGGTGGCGCATACGGGGGGCGTGGTGGTGGCGGCTTGGGTCGTGCTGGAGCAATGTAATGGACGAGTTTCATGATGGCCTTTTGTCGTGCCGCTTGAGCGTCGATTTCAAACCGGTGACAACGGTTTTGTGCACCATGGTTGGCAAAGCAGATCAAGTTGACACCCACCTTAATTCGTGCCACTGCCACTGCCACCGATTCCTCGTAGTGTGCATCGACCTGGTCAATGAGTGGCCGCTCCGTGAATCCCTCAGTTCCCAAGTAGGCTACCGAATTGGGAGACTCTGCGCCGGTTCCAATGACGAGCGCTTGGTGCTTCATGCTATAGTCGGGATAGAAGCGTGCCGAACTGAGCGTACGGTGATTTGTGTTGGCCAGAGGACTAAACACAATCGAAAAGTCCATGTTTAAGGATCCTTTTCCAGCTCCCGCCGGATTCTCGGAGAGTTGACGAGAGGACTCTGGTGGGGGTGGTGGAAAACTTGCCACATTGGGAGAAACCCACACATAGTCGTTCGTGTCTTCGGTTCCAACAAATACGGCGCGTTGAGCATTCGATGTGCATCCCCAGTCTGCTCCTCGACAATTTGTGCCATAGCCAAAGAGTGTGCCAATGAAGTTGACCGTCGTGATTTTGTACCCCACAAGCTCCGTCTTCACGCCCATGGAGTGAAACCCCACACCGCCCGAATGATCAAGCATTGCATTCCCCGTCTCGTAAACTGTCAGAAAAATCTCAAACGACCCATCTTCGTATACGGCTACCACATCGTCGTAACGATCGCCGTTGATGTCGCCAGCATAGACTTGCTCAAACTCGCGTGGGCCAATCGGTATCCCGGAAACGTAATCAAACGCGCCATTGTGAGTAAGCACGTAGGAGTCGACCAGAGGACTGGATGGAAATGCGGCATGAACATCCACATCGGCTGGATTGAACACCTCGTACATTGCAAGGCAGCCTGATGTATAACCATAGGAGATCGCGTTGCAACCGGTCGTCTGCATGCACCGTTCCTTGCACTGCGCCACGGTCATGGTGTTTGGGAGAGTAAATCCGTCGATTTGCCCCGCGACGCTTGTCGTATCGACGATCATCGCACCCTTGTACCGCTTGTATGCCGTTCCTGTGCGAAAGAGTCGGTTGCCAATGATAATGGAAGGAATGTCATCGTCGTCAAAGTTGCCAACAGCCGCCGACTTGGACGTATGCACTGCCGTGCCCACGACGTGACTAGTGGAAAAGGCACTGGCCATCGAGTGGCCGCTCAGGTCATTCTCTTGCAACCATACTCGACTCATGGGTGCTTCTCCACGATGTGCAATGCAACACTGGCCCTGGTCCGGTTCGCTTGCGCAACTTTCGACCTCTGCCGACCTGGATGGATCCCACGAATCGATGGAGTTCCCGTTGATTCGTGGCGACAAAAGGTCAAAGTAGTTTGCACATGTGGCACTCTCTGGCACAAGATCGGTTCGGAATGCCATGATGGCATTGTAGAGTGGATCGGGACTGTCAAAGTGAGCCCCGTGAAACTGCCGAATAGACTGCGCGAGAGGGTCTGGCCAACGCCACGAGCTATTTGCAGTTTCTTGCATACGTCGACCAGCAGCGTTTCCCACCGCGGACCAACCCTCGGTGCCACGCTGAGTGTACGTACCAGCATCGATGAGAGATTCAAGTTTGGGTCCACAGATGCACTGCGCACTCACGACCACGGATTCCTCTACGGGCCACTCTTCGGGAGCAACCCAATTGTTGCATTCGGGAACGTCGGGCATACAGGTGTCATCCTCCCCTTCGCGCTGAAAGGCGGCGGCACAGTAGGCCTTGCATCCAGTGGTGGCCTGAAAGTAGCCAGTCTGTTGCGCATCACATTCTTCGGAATTGCGCCCTTCGGTATCATCTATGTCGGCGGGCCAGTTGCAAAAGTTCATTGCAGTTGGGTCTTGCAGCTGACCGATGATACCAGTTGCGCTTCCCACGACAAAGTCGTGACGCGCCCTGCAGCACTCGTAATCGCTCACATCGTCAAAGCAATCACCGAATGGTGGACCCGTTGGTGCCTGAAGTTGATCGAGAACGTCTGTCAGATTTTCGAGTGGCTGGTTGCGCACAAGATCCTCGTGCAATCCACACGCGCTGACATGCGTTCCGCGTGTGCAATTCGCCATTCCCCCCGGCAACGGAACAGTTCCGTTGACAACGTGGTACCTGATTACATAGTCAGCGAAGGATCCGTCAAGACAGTATCGCGCGTCCGTGAGGCGGACATCTTTTTCGCGCGCAGTTTCAATATTGTCCATCGCGCTGCTCAGGGACTGACAATTGTCTGTGTTTCCATAGAACGGGTCGTATTTGTACGTAGAAAGCTCCGATTGTCTAAAATCACCTTCCCACTGCACGCGTCTCGTTAGTGCAAACTCGTACTCGTTGGTCCGAGCTTGTGCGCACCGAGGATCGGTCTCGTATAGGTCCTTGTGTGCCACAAAAGGTGGCCAGTTTTCTTTTTGATTCCAGCGCCAGCATTGCACTGGAACATAGTGTCGTTGCAACGTGATCGGATCGGTGTAGTCTGTCTTGCGGTACTTTGTCGATGGCACGGTCCCCATCTGGCACCGAGTTGCACCAGGAGGCGGAGACGGCACTGGAGGCGGCGAGGGAGGATCTGGAGGGGGCGGAGATGGTGGAGGGTAGCGCGCATCGGCATCCACAAGTGTCGCCAACAGTATCGAAGGTGTCACGATGTTGGAGCCGTCCTGTGTGGGTCGACAGCTGAGCTCTTCGCGATCCAGGTCGAACTCGGACCACCAGACACACACGCGGCTGTTACTGCTGTCACAGTCGCCCTCGGCCGAGGTGTGCACCGCTGCCGCTTTGATGTGCTCGTCGACGAATGCCTCAAAGTGGCCGAGGTTGAGCACGAGACGCGCGTAGCGGTAAAACGCCCTCCATATCTTGGCATCGACTTCGGACCGTGCTCCCATGAAGAGCCCACAGTCACCAATGCGCGCGGCTGACGCCAGCTGCGTTTCGACCGATTCGTGGATGAGCCACACAGCGTGTGGCGAAATAAGTTGATGTGCACGTACAATTGTGTCGCATTGGTCCATAGTGACATTGTAGTCCACGCGCAATGGCACGAGTCTACCTTCTGAGTCACCCGAAGCGCTTTCAAAGCGCGAAAATCCATTGTCGATATTGGATCGACCCGGATACAAAAATGCTTCGCCGTCGAGACCAGAACCGCTCAACAAGTTGGCTTCATTCGTCGACGTGACTCCATGCCGCAGGACAGTTCGAGTGCACTCAAACGGACACAGACTCGACGCGTACGTACCCTGGTCGATCAGCTTACGCGCCGTATGTAGCACTCCCACTTGCGACAGGGCGCTATGAATGCTTGCGCGCCAGGATTGCGCCGCGCCATTGGTATCCGTCCACTCGAATCCGCAATAGACGTGAAAGAGGCCGTCAGAGGCGTCGTCGGTGCCCTCGGGTGGAGAATTATAGGTGGCGGGCGACCAGACGCGGCGACCGAGGACTCCGTCAGGTGGCGGAGCGGGCGGCATCGGTGGCAGCGGCGGCACAATGGGCGGTGGCGGCTTGGGAGGCGCGGGCGGCGACGGTGGCGGTGGTAGCGCGTGTGCGAGTTGGTGATATTCAAAGGTCTCGACCATCTGCGCACACGAGCAGGAGAAGCACGTTGAGAACTCTTGCGGAAGGTGGGATTGTAAAGGGTCAGGCGAATTGGGCATACCGAGTGCGCCATCGCGCAGTCGGGATGGGCGTCGCACGCCGCGCGGCACTGTAGGTCGACGGGTCGTGTCACGGATCCTGGGTCTTGGGTAAAAAAGATGGAGCCGTTGCTCAGGATCATTCCAGATCCAACTGGCATGCCATGACACACGGGAAGCGGGTCGGTACCGTTGGGCATCTTGCGATAGACCACGCTGCGCGACGACCCACCCGCGACCCCGGCACAAAACTGAACGCGGTAGACCATGGGCGCATTGGTCGTCGTGTGCGTCTTGTGGATGATGTTGGCGTCGAAATCGGGATCCAGCCAATCAATCGCCGAGCACCAACAGGTTTTGGCTTGTGCATCATGCACCATGGTCTTGGCCTCTTGACGTAAAAGCATTGCTTCGTCGGTTCCACCGGCATGCATTGCACACTCGCGCAGGCAGTCTTCGTTGGTGACGACGCCTGTCTTTTCTTTGACGTAGGCGCCTGAATCGGCGTTGAGCGTGGCAGTGTCAATCGTGTACCCCGGTTCCAATGCGAGCTCGTAAAAGATGCTTGATTGCTGCGTGTCCACAAATAGTGAAGGCCACTCCTTGCGTTGCATCGCATACAGGTTGACAAACTTGCGATAGTGAAGACCGTTGTCGTAGGTGTCATTGCCAATATAGTGGTTGACAAGTGTGGCCGTTTCGAGAAAACGAAGCACCGCAAAGTCATTTGGTGCCGCTTGTGAAGGCGTGTGCTGTGCGGAAGTGGCCGTACTGGCATTCAACTTGACCAAGTCGTCGTACGCGTAGCAGTCGCAGGTCGACGGCGCCACGTCGGAGCGGTACCCCTCGTACAGACCCTTGCGCAGGTCGACTTCCATGAGCTCGACCTCGTCGCCATGCCTGCGTACACACAAGCTTGCGCACACGTCGCGCCAAAAGGGAATGGCGTCGGTTCCCGCAACCGAATTGGGAAGCACGCTCCATCCATGCGCCGCACCGCCAAAGTCATTCACCCACCACCACGGCGAGTGGCCCAAGTAGGCCTCTTTGAGCGGATTGCTGCTGAGCAGGAGCGCCTGCCCCGTGGCAGGGTCTTGCTTCCAGCCCGAGACCAAGTGCGCCACCCGTGCGCGAGTGGCGTCTGAATGGACGTATCGACCAATGGTGTTGCTTTGACCATTGATCCACAGCTTGCCAGAGGTGGTGATGGCACGGCCGCGCGTGATCACGGAGTGCGCGCGGTAGAGCACGGCCGTGGACACGACGCTCGTGGCGCGGGAGCGCACGGCGAGGTCGGACCAGCCGGCCATGCGTGTGCCCTCGTTACTCGTCGAATCTTGAGCGAAGCAACTGCACGCGCACTGGTCGAAGGAGGCGGGCGGCTTGGGCGGCGGCGGTGAGGGCGACGGCGGCGGCGGACACGGCGACGGCGGTGGAGACGGCGGAGGTGGTGGTGGCGAGTGGGTGGAGACGACCCCGGGAGCTACGGTCGGAAGGGACGTGGTCGGCGGTGGCGGTGGGCGTGGTGGTGGCACGTATAGCAGCTCAATCGAACCTTGAGGCACTTCGCGCGCACTAAGCGGCTCGTTGAGCCAGTCGCGAGCACCATCTCCTTCGGACAATCTTCGACGACCGTGCTCAGAGGCGTGTTGTGGCAAGGCTCTGTGATACACCACGGGTCGACCAGGACCACATCGGCTTGATTGAGTACCGTACGGACACTTGTTGGACACCGCACGTATGCCACCGTCGTGACACCTCCTGTCCGACTCGAGCCTTCCAGCAAGTATGTCAGTATTGAAACGTTCCTCGTCCATGTGCACATTGCCGTTGGTGTCCACCCAACACGTGTCCCTACACTCTCCATTTGCACGACTTGCTTGATCATCGACGCACTGTGGGTCAGCCACCAGATCGCGTGGGCGTTGTAGCGTGCCACAGGGGGAAACAAATCCACCAACGTCGCCGTCCACTGGACACTGAGAACCATACGGGCACGCAAACCAAAGTTTGATTGCGCCCGATTCGGTGCTGTAGTAGGATTGTACGCCGATTCCATCTCGGTCTTCGTTGAGATCATTAAGGTCGGCTTGCCTTAATGCCGAGTGCGATCCGGCGCCTCCGTCGGAGCAAACATCAATGCAGTTCTCCGGTCGTGTACATTCTGCATCCGCATTACTGCAAGTGCCTTGGAACTCGTACGTTCCTTCTTGGTTCCAATCGTTTTGGATGCTTGGTCCAGCCTTTTTGAACCATGCACGGCATCCGGTACATTCGGATACAAGTGGCAACGGAGGAGGCGGCGCGCTTGGAGGATTCGGAACTGGTGGCGGTGGCGACGGCCGCGTCACATTGGTGACGCCTTGGAACGAATCGTAACCAATCTCCTGCGTGGTGCGTGCACCATGCTCGGCACAGTCGGTGAAGTCCGTCCCAAGGCCGCACAGGTGCGTGACACCGCCGTAGCCAAACGCGGTCTCGGCAACAAAGCTCGAACCGTCGCCGCCATCTTCACAAATCCCGTTGAACGCGTGCGCGCACGAATCGTCCGAGACGATGACATTGGTGTGCTCCCGAAAGCCGCAACGGCGACAGTCGGTCGAATACTCGCAGAGCGTTGGGAGGAACGACGATTTCCCACCATCGCGACACTTGGTATCGTCCACGGCACGCTTGTCGGTCTCCTCGCACGTGTTGAGACACTCGGAAAAGGGATTCCACGGCGGTCGTGGCGGGCTCGGGGCCGAGTAGGGCGGTGGCCTAAGTGGAGGCGGCGGCGTGCGTCGCGCACCCGTGACGGCCACGGCGCGCAAAAACCCGAGGTGTTCCTGCGCGCAAAAGCGCATGCATTTGGCCTCGCCGTCGTCGTTTCCCGGGCACTCGACCACTTGGTGGCTTGAGCGTAGCGCGAGGTCGATGGTGCGCCCGTTGACGAGGCGCTTGGTGAACGCGGATACTTGTCCATCGTCTTTGGTCCACGGGATTGCGGAATCGGTGATGCCTCCACCAAGCACGGGATGTTCGCCTTCGACGTAGCTCGGCAGGGCGTGCCACTCTTCGGTGTAGGCAAAGGGTGGTGGTGGGGCGTGCATTCCCGGCGGTGCCGTTGCCGGGTTGCCGCACGCGCAAAAGGGCATCTCGGCCTGAGTGCAGCGGTACGAATTCGACGCGTTGAACTCGGCCTGCATGTCGGGAAGCAAGAATCGATACAATCCACCGTGCGTGCTGCCGTATTGGCAACCCTGCACAACCAAAGGGGAACAGTGTCATAGAGAGAGAGCACATACAGCGTGTTGGACGGCGAATGCGCACCAAGAAGCACGATGGCTCGTCGGGTAGCCCTTCGCACGGCGCGGCCGAGACTCGTAGCACGTTGAGCACACCCTCGGTTTCGGCGGCGTAGTCGGCGACCACATTCTTGCACTGTGCGTACGAAATGAGCTGACAGTCGGCCTGCCAGTCCTTTTCGTCGTCGCGAGTGCGTCGTTCCAGATAGGCT
>Ga0209666_1003597_pt1 | contig 11233 bp, 14 predicted proteins | sample SaaInlV_125m_DNA_FD_184679 | JGI IMG/M metagenome (GOLD analysis project Ga0209666, IMG submission 184679) | Marine microbial communities from expanding oxygen minimum zones in the Saanich Inlet - Saanich Inlet SI037_S3LV_10m_DNA (SPAdes)... | ecosystem: Environmental > Aquatic > Marine >...
TGGAAAGATTATTCAAAATTTCAAGTAGTAATCGCACATCGCCTTCACTTAATCCAATCCTTTCAGTCATAATTGATTATGGTTGGGGTAAGTATCTAAATCTTATCAGCCTTCAACGACAAACGGCTCAATTGACAAATCAGTCATGTTAATGTCTTGAGATTGAGTAATGAATGTGTTATCAGCCATCAGTATTTTGATTTCCACAGTAAGCGCAGGTTGAGCAAAATCTCCCGGAATGGGGGCGATTACGCTAAATGATGGATTCTCCAAAAGTAAAGCAGGGAGTATAGCATCTCCAACGGTAAGTTCGGAACGGTCAAGACGACCAAAAGTAATTGTGAAAGGTGAACTTGTGACAACCACCTCCGCCTCCAAATTATAAATTTTGACGGGGAATCGTCGTTCGTCAAAAGTGATAACATAAGTCACCGAACAAGCACCATCGGCGGGTAATTCGGAGGCTACAATGCTTGAACCGTCAATTAGGGGTTGAAAACTATGGTTAAGAGTGATACCTGCGGTTTCTTCATCATAAAACGACCTCAAACCCCCTTGTGGGATTGTAAAAGAATTTCTTGAATTTACGGTTGTCACGATTCTTTGAGCATTAGGAACTGATATTTGAGTATCAGTTCCCGAACCATAACTTACCGTGACCATAGTAAAACTGTCAAGGCTAAACGAGGATTGAGTCCCCCCACCTTCCGCCGCTTGCTGACAAACTCCGGTAATGACAGGCACACCCATGTTAATCACCCAATAGCGACCCATTCCGCACCCGGAAGTGTTAGGGCTTGACACAAAATGAAGGTTAATGCGGTATAATTGGTAGTTATGGTTTTAACACCCGCAGGGGAAGTGATGGAATCGGAAAGAACTCCGTTAATTTTGGTTGCGGTGGAAGGGTTGTCGGTAGGTGCGGTTAATGCGGCGGTTGAAGGACTAACACCGAGTGAACCATTTTGAGTTGAGTTATAAGAACGAATTACGATGTTAGGAACTTGTCCGAGTGTTAAATTGGCTAAAACAGTCACTTGGTCGCCTATTTGCCATGTTCCATATCCCGCTAAGTTTGATGTATTGAAAGGTTGTCCACCACTATTGAAAGGGAATGAGCCACTATCATAAACAGGTGGGGCGGCGGCAAATTGTCCGAGTGTTAAATTGACAGTAATAGCCGCCGCATTTCCAATAACGACAATTAAACCACCTTGAGAGGGGTAGCAATCGTATGTTCCCGCCCCACTAATTGTTTTTTGAGTTTGCCCGAATGATTGTGTCGTGGTTTTTCCTGTTTTGACTTGGTAATCCGTAGGCTGTAATTTGAGTCCATGTAGTTCATTAGCGAGTGATACTCCGCTATTAAAGCCCAATGATATTTCCGAAGTGGAAGAGGTAATTGACCCTCCCGGAGTGGTCACGGGAGGTGGGCCAACAACGCTTGAACCCGCATTTTGTCGGAATTCAGTAGCCACCCCACCAACAACCGAACCCATAGCAAGCAAAGGGGGTGTGAGTGAATTGTTGTATGTCAAACCACTATTCGCACCAAACGCACCGCTATTGTTAAACTGAATCTCCGTGTTAGCACCTGCGGGTGTTCCACCGCCACCTGCCGTTTCAAGGTTAATTGTTCCCGGAGTTGTGGAAACATCAAAAATAATCGTTCCGCCTGTTGAAGTCAAACTGCTTTTAGAGAAAGTAGTTCCATTTCCAATGAGTAATTGACCTTCAAGTGGGGTTGATGTTCCACCGAAACCGTAATTTTTAATCGGGGCGATGTCTAATGTTCGGGTTTGAGCATCGGAAAAGATATTCACCGTTCCACCTAATGAAAAGTGTCTAAAATCGCCATCAACATCGCCATCGGGGTTCACATCAAAACTCATGTTAGGAACGCCCGATGTTTCGCCCGAAATAGTAAGCATTCTAACTTCTTGAGTATCATTGGTAATGTAAAAATCTAAACTGCCTCCGTAAGTAGCAAGACCCGCACTATCAATCCTTGATTCAATTCTTGCGTAAGTTAATTCTGTAAATGTGTTGCCTTCGTTAGCATTGAATTTGATAGCACCAATTAAATCACCATTAAAAGGCGAATTTGAATTACGGTATAGTTTAATATCGGGTGCATTAGTATCAACATTATCTGTTGATTCAATTACGAGCATATCATCAACGCCCGTATCAGTAATTTTCAATTGGCGACTCCCTGCTGTGGACACATAAGTTAATCCTGTATCACCCGTTATTGTGCTTGCACTATCCCAAAAAGCGACTTGATTAGCGACACCCGTTCCCGTAGCAGGGGCAGTTCCGCTTGAAGCCGATGTTAGCCTTCCTTGAGCATCAACAGTAATGGAAGCGTTGGTGTAAGAGGCGGCGGTGACGGCTGTATCGTCTAAATCAATCGTGACGGTATCTGTGGCCGAAACGACAGAAGTTAATCCTGTCCCTCCTGTGACTGTTATAGTTTCTCCATCCCCAACGGTTTGTGTATTAGAACCATCCGAAAGCGTAAAATTACTCATAGTCCCTGCACCAAGATTAGTTCGGGCATCTGCGGCATTATCCGCACCTGTTCCACCACTTGTCACCAAGAGCGTTCCCGTCATAACGATTGAACCTGTTTGAGAAGTAGCAGGGAGAAATCCTGTTCCTCCAAATGATAATTCGGTGACTCCACCGCTACCGCCACCACCTGTGGAATCAATAGTGACTGAACCGTTTTGATTGTTCACCAATGTCATATTTCCGCCTAATTGGATTTGATTAACACCGAAAACATCAACCGTATTATCGGCTTTTTTGACATTCAAACCCGCCTTTCCCGAATTAGAACCTGTATAGATATTTCCCATCTTGCCTCACCATCAGTTAGCCACATTTTGAATTTGAACCTTATCTGTTTCTAAGAAGCCCATTTTCTGTTCCGACCAACCTGCAAAACAAGCCTCAATAACTCCCGTAGTCACATTTCCTGTGGAAGCATTCAAAACACGCAATACAATTTGTTTTTCAACAAAGACGGGGACATCAAAATTCCACATATCACGCTTAGGAGTGACAGGCGACCATTGAAAGTCAGCCCACTCCATCAAAAGTATTCCATCAACCCAAATTTGGTATGTAATACCTGCCGCACCCGAAATAACTTCCGAATGACCAAAAGACTTAATTTTGTAAAATTCTCCAATTGAAGCAGGGACAAAAGTTCCAACAGTTCCCGCAATCGTTGAACCTGCACCACCCGGAATCGGGGCATTAGGAACTGCCGCTTGCTGATTGAAGTTAGGATTGATACTTTCGGGATTATTGACAAGGCTGTTTGAAGGAATTTGGGGTGGCGGTGCAGTTCCCGTAAATGCTTGGGGTGTGATGGAAGCATCCGTTCCTTCGGCTCTTGTGACATTCAACACGCAAACATCAATGTATTCTCCCGCATTAAGATTAGTTCCGCCCGTAGCATTATCAAAATCAAACCTTTGGCGTTGAATTACATTCGCAGAAGTCGGTCTTGGGACTAAAAACCACGGAAAAACAGAAGTAAATAATGAAGTTTCAGTAGTTCCAAGTGATACAGGGGCTTGAGTTTGACGGTCATAAATTGACGGGTCAAGACCTTTACGAACAGGCTGTGCATTTTGAACATGGCCGGGTCGGTTTTGGTCGTGGTATGGGAGGGGCGAAGGCTCAACACTATCTCCTTGTTGAGAATATCCCGTTTGCAGGGCTTGTTGAGTCTTATTGTAGGGATTGATTTTCTTCCTACGAGCCTCATACGGATTCGCTGAATTTGACGAAGGCATACACTTTCATTATCTGTCTTGTTATCTAAAGGTGTTCGCTCTTTTCTTCTTTCAATCAAAGCATCAGGCCCGTCGTATAGGACTAAAAGACTAAAATAACTAAAATAACTCCTAAAAGTAGCAATAAATGGGTTAAAGGTTCGGGTTCATCATCCCAATGTCGGTGAGCCATCACAAATCACTCTCATAGTCATTATTAGTCGCCACGCCTTGTAATTTTCGTTCCTTCTTATTTCTTTTTCTTTCCTGTCGCATTGTTTCCAAGTAAAAATCAAAGGTTTCAGTTTCCAATCCTTTACTTTTGAGCAACAGACGGCGATAATTTTCCACAGTTCCCACATTGACAGGTATTCCAAGATTCATCAATTTACGAGCAATCATCGCATCAGTTCCATTGAAAAGTGTATATTCCACGAACACGCCCGCTAACATTGTTGCTTGAGGGATATTATTCCAAGCCTCATTTTCAGCCGACAATTGAATGTCGTTAAAAATGGTATAACGAACATCAACGGTTTGGTCGGGCAACACATAAACAGGAGGCCACAAGGAATAATAAGGCTCATCTTGAACATTACGAGGATAGGGAGATGCAAAACCCGATACGCCCGAAGACCACACATTTTGAGGGTCTTGATAATAATTTGTGGTATCAATAATAATGTTCACAAAAATGTTTGGTGTCCAACGAGTTAAATTACCCACCGCATCAACAGAAAATTCGTAAGGTGAAATACCGGGCGTTGAAGCAATCTTTTCTAAAACAATAAATTCATCTTCTCTTACTAATCCTGTTTGGCGAGCAGGTTGAACATAACCAAAATCTCCATAAAGAATAGAATGTTCCACCCCTACTGTCGGATAATGCCCTGTTGAATCTCCGACCTTACCGCTTGTATTATCGCCGTGCAATTCCCAAGTGTATAATTGTTTCCGAATCCCCATGATTACACCTTCCGTTTAGCATTGGCTATTTCTTCGGGCAATTCAGCCATTCCCGCATACAAATGTGTCTTTATGATGTCTTGCTTGTATCTCCACAAGTTCTCAACGGTGAGAGGCCAACCCGCATCAATCAATCTTTGCGCTACGATACAATCCGCACCATCAATGAGTAAATACTTGATAAAACAACGAGCCACGCCAACATCAGTAGCAGTTTTGAGAGCAACACTTCCTTCGGGAAATGGGAATACATCACCATTATTAGTGACTTCAACAGCCCATCTATCGCCGGGTTTGATAATTACAGGAGGATTAAGACCATCTGTGAAATCGTAATTTATGATTCCTCCAATCCCTCCATTGAGTCCTAAAATTGTTTGACGAAGTGTGGGTGTCCCGTTGGGATAGGGAACGGCATTACCACTAATTCCTCCCATTCTTGAGGGGACTCTATCGGGGTCTTGAAAATAACGGGTAGTATTGACAATTATTTGAGCATTGAAGGTTTCGGGATAAACGGCAATACCGTCTAAAACGATGAACTGATAGGCTTTCAATTGACCGGGAATATCAAGGTTGTTTCCAATATCGCCATTAAAAATATCAACGACTTGATTTGGTTGAATCGGAACTACTCTCCAAAATTGTTTTTCGGAAGCCTCACCTACTTTGTAATTTACAGCCGAAATAGGATAACGATTCAAAATAACATCATTGGCTTGATTGTTAATAACCAATGGTGGTGTTATTAGAAAATTTTTAGATTCACCGACATTTCGCCACTCATAACATTGACGACGAATACTCATAGTGGTTGATTGTTGGTGTTGCTATCTAAACGATTTGATTAAACGCCACGATAACCCGGAGGGGCTTTTTGAATAGCCAATTCTCCGATTAAATCAACGACAACAGTTAGATTCTTTTCTGCACCTGCCCCTGCCGTAATTGTTGAACGGGTTGTGATAGCGATAGAAAGAGGTTGTTGGAACAGAACAAGGACAGGGGATGGGAACATAAGGATTCCACCACCGTTTGCGATGTTGTTAGCCAACCAAGATATGTCAAATTGGTTAGATGGGACATTGTTTGCACCGACTTGAATGGCGAGGGCGAAATCGTTGTCGGCAGTAGCCGTAGTTCCTGCGGAGTCAGTCACACGAACAGCAACACCATAAATTCGGACTTCTTCGTTATTCGCTTGGTTCGTGTAAATTGAAACGACTTGAGTGGTATTAGCATTGATAGTAGCACCTGCCGTTGGGGTAGCGGCATTATCAGCGTTAAAATTTGCTCTCACGGTATAAATTTCAGGTTGTGGGTCTTGATTAGCCATAATGTCACTTCCGTATGAATCCTAATTGTCGGTCTTGTTATCTAAAGGTTCATCCCCCGACGCATCCACCGAAGTTTCCCCTCTCCGAAGGTAATGGGGTTTTATGACAAGGTAAAGGGCGACGAAAAAGATAACATCAAGTAAAACTGCCCATGCGCCAAGATTTTCAAGGTCACGCAACATTTGGGGGAGATACACGACAGGAGAAACCCACCCTAAACGAATGTAAAGGCTTAATGTCCAAGTCCATGCAAATTGAAAAATAATTAGAAGGCCAACAGTAGCCCGATTCATGCAAATAACTCCTGTTCATCGGAAATTTCGGGGGCAGGGGCGACTCCTAAATCCTCAATGGAAGGGGGTTCAACATTTTCTTTATCTAAATAAGCACGGAAAAATGCGTAGGCTTTGGGGACAACATCTTGTAATTCCTCTTCCACATTTCTATCGTTTTCTTCGGCGGCTGTAATTACAATTTGGCGTATTTGAGTTAATAAACCAATCGTTTCGTAAAAATCTGTATTGAAAACACTTTTGTATAGCCTCGCTACCTTGTCAGCATTGAATTGAACGAGGATTGCACCCACTACCGCACACGCTGATACGGCGGCTGTGAATCCAAGAAGCAACCATTCCATGTAAGGTGTAGGAGTGACAAAGAAGGGAATTGTTTGAATTATTAAAATAACCGTTAGACAAGTAATCAATAATTGCTTTCCGGTAAGGTATTCTTGATTTTGTATTTGGGAAAAATCACGGGTCATTATTCAGCACTCCTAAAAAGTAGGTATTTATCAATTGTTTGAAGGTATTCATAACCATAAGTCCCCATTTCTTTAATGACCTTCTTAGTCCAATTTCCCGCACGGTCTATGAAAAAATTAGAACTACGAAAAATACCTTGATTGTGAAGCATAGTGAAATCGGAATAAGAATAAAGATTTAACATCGTATCTTTGTATTCTTTTTGTGGAAAAATCATCGGAACGAGGTCTATGTCCCCCACAATTTCCGTAGTGACTTTAGAATGTAATTCAAATTGTTCCCATTCTTGTTCCCACATCCTATCCCAAAAAGGCTTATTAGAGTAGTATTCCGGGCCAAGTGACCTTTTTCTATCATCTATGAATGCAATTTTGCGGTGTATGACATCGGAAATAATGTCATCCTCGTCTTGCATAATTGATAATGGGGTGATTTGCTATCTATACCTGTTGCTCAACCTTGTCAATGATGATACCACTTAGAGCCGAAGCCACTAATACAATAGCACTCATTTTTATTAACGATTTTCCTTTAGGCATAGTCCAATTTTCCCATTTGAAAGGCAGGTTTTTTGACTCCAAAATTCCATAATTGTAATGAATCAAGGCTTCGGTGAAAAAGACACCAAATGTGACTCCCGAAATGATGAGGAAATTCTTCTTCATTGTGAACCACCATTTTCTAAAACAATATCGGAGAGGGCTACGACAACCACTACGACAGGAAGGGCCATAAGCACCCAATCACTACGGCTAAAAACATGAGTCGGAAAGCCATAAGTCCTGTAATTTTTGAAACCGTTGATGAGCATTGACGAAAAGAAAGCCATAGACCCGACAGCAGGGATGACCCATCCTCGCCACGCTTGCCTTGCCTGTTCTTCGGCTTTGTCTTTTGGTTCGGAAGCCATCTTCTCAATCTTTTCTGCTTCGTCTTTGTTGGGAATCTAATCACCCCTTAATTTTTGTATAACCAAAGTATAATCCGCCAAGAGCCGATACGCCAACAACACCTTTAATCAAATTCGCAGATGTAAAAACTTTATTTCCGCTTTTTTGTTGTGCTGTCTGTCCCGAACTTTGAATTTCTTGGTCGGCTTGTTCTTCGCTTCCTTCTCGGCAACCGAACACATTTGACCAAAGTGGATTACAGGTTCTTTGTTGATAGGCTTCTCTTGCCCCTGCGCCGGGTGCGCTATCAAGATATGCTAACGCTTGGTTTCCATCTTGACCCATAGGACTCCACCTAACGGATGAGCCACCACCTAATGAGTAAGGAATACCACCTGCGCCGTATGGTTGATAGGCTTGACCGTCTTGATTAAGACTTATCAAATTAGGAATCCAAGCCATCCATGACGAATTAGAAGGGGCTTTGGTGACAAGACCTTGTGCGGAATCGCCAATGACTTCTTGACGGGTTGTAGTGCATCCGGGTGCGCCTGTGGTGCAACCTGTTGGTGTATTGATATTGACATAACACTTTTGCATACCCAAAGCACCGGGGTCACATTCCATGTTGTAGCCACTTGTCATAAGTAAATGTTATACCGCTTGCTATCTAAAAAGTAGGATAGGGAATGCGCCCTTCAACCCCGCCATATCCCTAATCAGCAAAGGAAGAAGGAGGGACACGCACCCCTACCCTATCCTAACCGAAAAGAATCCCATATATGAAGTTTTCCCTACTCGTAGTTTCGGATAGCGACTCCAACAGGGAATCGTGGAATACCATCGTCAGTCATTTCAAAATATCGCACCGTGAGAGTAGCACCAATAAAGTCATCTCCCTTTTGAAAGTATTCGGTTCTTTCTTCTCTTGTGCCTTTTGGTCGGGCTTTGAATAAATCTCCTTGTTCTGTCATGCAAACCCAAATAACCGTTCCCGCATCATTTCCTGTGCCTTCTTCGTAGCCCACAATTTGAAATTCTTGGTCATAAAATTCCTTGAATTTTTGGAGATTTTTAGAACGCTTGTTGATGCCGTATTCGCCGTCTTTGTTGCGAATCATAATGCCTTCGTAGCCTTCTTTAACAAATTGGTCGTGAAGGGGCTTAACTTCGGCCTTGTCATTTATCTCAAAATTCTTCGTAAGAATGAGATTTTTTGGAGGGGTTGAACCGAGAATTGTTTTCAAAGTATCATATCGGTCTTGGAAACCTGCATCACGGTTGTTAGGGTCAAGCATATCGTAAAGTCGGTAAGAAATCTGCTTCAATTTATCCTCATCACCTGCTTTCAAGGATTCTCTTCGGACTAAGCCGACAACCTCTTGGAAAGTAAGGGTATCGGAATACAATTCACCGTCAAGAAAAGCACCATCGGGGATGCCTTTTAGACTCGCAACCTGTTGTCTTAGGTGGTTCATGTGAGGAAATTCTTTGCCCTTACGGGACTTCAAAGAAACCGAACCATCGGGGTTGATGGAAGCCATTGAACGAACCCCATCAAATTTTCTTTGACCAATGGCGGGATAATCTATGTTGTGGCTTCTTTTGTTGAAATCAAGAGCGAGCATAGGAAGAATAACGAGGGTGTCTTGGGCTTCTTGTATAGTGTCAAAATAACCCTCATCACGCTTCTTGTTAATCTTGGATTCTAATTCAAATATGGCTTGACCTTTTGCATCTCGGTTTTGCTTACCTGCATAGTAAATCTTAGGTCGGTTCTTAACCTTGTTTCCATCAAGCAAACCTGTTTCCACATACATGAGCCAACGGCCACTTTGACCTGCTTCAACCCATCCGTTCCATTGGCGAATTTTGCCTTTGGAATCACGCTTGTAAAGAAACTTTTCATTTAATCTGCTCATGTTTTTGAACCCCCCTTACAGGTTAATAAAGATTTCGTTCACAGTCCAAAACGGTCAAACAATGTTTTTATTTTGTCTTTACCAAGAACTGCCGCAAGTCCGATACCAACAGCCGTCATTCCTAAAGCCATTTTTAGATTCTTAGATTCTGCTTCCTTTGATTCTGCATCGGAAGATTTTCTTTCATTAACATACCAATGGTATTTTTCATAATCCTCAAGGTATTGACGAGGAAGTTCTAAACCATTACACCTACTTTCGTTTTCGCAAACCGCAACAATCCCTCCCTTTCCACCAAGAACCGTCAATTCATTTCGGCAATAAGGGCAATTGTAATGTGGTGCTTCCCCATCCACTTCTTGTAGTCTAACCATCATATTTCCTTTACTTTCAAAAGTTTCTGCCGCCATACCCATAAATCGGCTGTCGCCATAATCTGTGTCCATATCAACATCAACATCAACATACTTTTGTCCGTTTTCACCGTATTTTGAACCTAATACCTCAACCGTAGCATCATAATTACCTTCATTGGGTTCATCGCCAAGTTCATCCTTAACTGCATCATCCACATCGCTCTCATCAACATCATACGGAGAATTCCAATTGTAATATGTTGTGGGGTCGTCATGTCTTAGTTCAACCATTCTTTTTTCTTCGGTATCAATTCGGTCATGGTTGATATAACCATCACCACTTGTCGCACCATAAATCTCGGTATAATCAGTTTCACTTTCGTAAGGAATATAATCGTCTTCCGCACCAAAGAGGGCGACACCTGCCGCCAAAGCACCGACACCAAGAGCGACCTTCAAACCTGTGGACATTTCATCGGACTCTTCCTCATCTTCGGTTTCATCTTCTTTGACAGGGCGTGTGACCTTTGCTTGCACGGCTTCTAAAACCTTCTTGCTACCATCGGGCATGATTTCCACAAAGGAGAAGTGATACACACCAAATCCTGTGGAGTTAGAAAGTGCATCAACCAATGAGTCCGATATTTCCCCGTAGCCTTCTTGGGGGTAAGCATCAATTGTTAAAGTCAAATCCTCATCCTCAAACTTGGGTTGTTCTTCGGATTGGTTATATCCGTATTGGTCTTCAAAACTGTCCTCATCTGTTTCATCGTAGGTATCATACCAAGCATCCGTGATGAAAAAGGTTCTCTCAACCATGTCCTCATCAGCCTCTTTTTCCTCATTTTCGGATTCTTCGGGGCTATCTTCCTCTTTAGGTTCGTCATCAGCCGGCTGTTGTTCTTCGGTTTCCTCTTCGGTAATATCTGTCAATTCTAACTTATCGCCTTCTTGTAAAACGACTGTGAACTCTTGAGTTTTTGGTTCTTCGGATTCTTCATCTTTACCAAATCCAAATGCTTCTTTGACTTCCTTTGCAGAAAAGTTTTCGTTTGACGGTTCTTGTGGGAATGGGGTTTCGGAAGGTGCAGGGGGTTCAACGGATGCGGGGGAGGGATTGCCTACGGTATCAGCATCGTGATTGCTATAATGTTGTAAATCCTTCAATTCTTTACTATCCCATTTAACGATTTTTTCGGGTGTGAAT
>Ga0209666_1003602_pt1 | contig 11231 bp, 7 predicted proteins | sample SaaInlV_125m_DNA_FD_184679 | JGI IMG/M metagenome (GOLD analysis project Ga0209666, IMG submission 184679) | Marine microbial communities from expanding oxygen minimum zones in the Saanich Inlet - Saanich Inlet SI037_S3LV_10m_DNA (SPAdes)... | ecosystem: Environmental > Aquatic > Marine >...
CTGCCGATATAACTCAAGCGGCAGCAGCAAAAGAACAACAAATAATACAATCTGAACGATAATGGCAGAATCAAGAAAAATATATACTGGTCAACAATACTACGCAAACTTTGAAGGAGACACGGGCAATATTCCTGCTAACTTTAAAGGTTTGGGTTATTATAGTAGGACTAGTTTAGAAGATATTATAAATAACTTTATTGTTGCATATATTGGCGAAGATAAAGCTTTAGCTAAAGTGCCTAGATACGAGGTAGATTTTTGGGCGCAAAGAGGTATGCAAGAGTTTAGTTATGATATTTTGCATAGTGAAAAAAGTGTAGAAATAGAATTAGGATCTACTCTACAATTTCCATTACCACAAGATTACGTAAATTACGTTAAGGTTTCGCAGGTGGGCGAAGATGGTAAAAAAGATATTCTATTGCCATCTAGAAAAGTAGATAATCCAACGGCTCCTTTACAAGATGGGAATCACAATTTTTTATATGATAGTAATGGCGAAGTGCAGGTTGCTGCTAAATCAACTGCAATTACTAGATTTCAAGACCCTAATAACCCAGCCAATAGAACAAGATCTTTAGAAGATAACTATAATTACGACGACGATGACTTCCCTTATCTTAATAAAAGATACGGAAGCAATCCAGAGGATATGTCTGGAGCTGGTACATTTTTTATAGATAATGAAGCTGGTGTAATATTTTTTGATAGCACCTTTAGCGGAAGACCTGATAACCTAATCATTTTAGACTATATTTCTGACGGCATTGCAGACAATGGAGACCTATCTAAAGTATATGTTCCAAAGCTTGCTGAGGATGCTTTATATGCGTACATGTTATATAATTTATCAAAGCTAAGACCATCAACAGTACAGCTAGCGCCTTTATATAAAAAAGAAGCTAGCTCTAAAATGAGAAATGCAAAAATAAGACTTTCAAATTATAAATCCGAAGAAATGGCGCAAGTGCTGCGAGGCAAAGCTAAATGGATTAAACATTAAATAAAATTAAATGGCAGAAAGCAAAAGAACGTTTCAGTCCGCTAAAATGGACAGAGACGCAGATGAAAGAATACTAAGACCTGGAGAATACAGGGATGCTTTAAATGTTAGTGTAGATTTTTCAGAAGACGGCAATGTTGGAGCTATTGAAAATTTAAAGGGCAACGAATTAATAGCTAATCAAAACATATACGGCTTGTCTGCCACTTCAAATCCCAATGCTAAAGTAGTTGGTTCTTATCCTCATCCTGAAGAAGAAAAAATTTATTATTTTGTAACAGGTGATCAAGCAGACGGTATATTTGAGTATGATATATTAAATAATGTAATAAATACAGTATTAATAGACTCAAGGCAAAATATTAAAGAAGATCTTGCGTCTTTAACTTTTGAAGACGCTAATGTTAGTGTTTCTATAAAACAAGATGGTACTATTATGCCATCAGCTTCTATTGGACAGCCAACTGTAAACACTGGAGATTTTGATCCAAATACTACGGGCTCTGCAATAAATAGAGACGTTTTCGTAAGCATTAGAGTACCTAATGAATATGAAAATGCAGGCAGATATGTTTCAGATATAGTTTCCGCATCTCAACCGAGTATAACAGCCCCTGAAGTTTTTGCTAATGAAGCGACTAAAATATCTGAAACTACCGCTCAATTAAACGGGGGACTAACAAATAATAGTGTAAATGTTACTGCAATAGGTTTTTATTATGGCTATAATACAAGTGGCACCGCTTTAACTTTATCAGAATTACAAAATGGAGGAACAGGTGTTACAAGATTCACCTCTACAGTGTCGCCAGTAAAAAGTGATTTTAACACTATAGCCGGCTCTTTAGTTAATAACAAACTAATTAGCTTTGTTGCTTTTGCCACAAACAGTGTAGGGACAAATACTAGTACAATAAAAACTTTTACAACAAAAGTAACTCCTCCTGTAAATAGAATAAGTGGCATAGAATATGTTGTTGTGCCTGTTATAGAAGATACATTAAATACTACTTCTGCTCAAGGTAGAAATACAGACGAAATTAACAATAGGAATGTAGGCTATGGCTCTTTTTTCAAAACTAGTGGGGATTGCATATTAAGCATAGTTGCGCCTTCTAGCGATGGAATTGAAAATAACGCTACAGATGTCAGCGCTTTTGGTATTCAAGGAGGGGCTGCTGGGTTTTCATCAAATCCGTCTGGATTAGCTTTTAAATATATTGCGACTACATTTGGCAATAATGGTTACGTTTGGATAGATAATTTTGCATCAAACACAAGTTATCAAATTACTATTCCTGCTACAGGAAGCGTAAACTCTAAAACTATAAGAATAAATAATGGAAGCCCATCAGGCACCTATTACACTTCAACATTAAGTTTAAATTTAAGCGGAGTGTTTGTTGCAAAAGCTAGTTTAGGCGGAGCGTATCGTTATAATGACTCAACGTCTAGCGTTCCAGTAGCTTCTTATATATTAGGGCCTGTTTTAAGTGGAGAAACTGCACAATGTATAATACCTTTAAACAACGTAAACACACTTTTTACTAATGATGCTGCTCAGGCTTTTGTTAGCGCTTTTGACCCAGAAAAATTAACAGTAACAGTTTCTGGAAAAACTGAAGGTGTAGATTATAATTATTACATTGAAGACACATCAAGCGCTATATTTGGCAATGTGCCAGGAATAATTTTTGAAGGAACACCCTCTTTATTGGGTACAACTCCAACAGTTAACATAACATATACACCATAATGGCACAATTTCAAATATCACCAGTAACAGGAACATCTTCAGAGATATCTTTTAATACAACAACTAAAATAAAAATAGATTCTATAAATAATAAATATAGTATGGATGTTAACTTTGAAAAAAATCAAGTTATACCATCAGGGGAAACTCTTTTTGTAGAAACAGAATTTGCACCAAAAAATTTAGAGGTAATTGATGGTGTTAGACAAAATGACGGTTATGTTACCGTAGAATATACAGAAATATAATATGGCAAGTAATATATTAAATTTTAGTCCAGATAGGCTCATTACTGGGATAAACATAATCGATGGTATGTTATTTTTTACAGATAACAAAAATGAGCCCAAAAAAATAAACATTGAAAAGTTTAAAGGCAATTTAGTAGATCCACAGTCTGGTAAAACTATAGAAGTATCTCATAATAAGACTACTAAAATATATGGTAGAGAATTTAAAGAAAGAGATATTACTGTATTAAAAGAGCATCCTACAGAAACTTTAAGTACGTTTTTAACAGAAAGTGCTGACTTAAAACCTAACGAAGTACCTACATATACAACTTATAACCCCGACCCTGTACCCGCTTTAACAAGTGGTGGTAATGACACAGAAACGGTTAATTCTGTTCAAACTTTTGCATTAAAAGTAGAAAATAACACGTACCCTTCCTCTAATTCAATTGACAATGTTACTCTTAAGGGTTTCGTTTCAGGCTATAATGATATAGCAGATACTGGGTTTATTTGGTCGCAAGATTATTCAAACGCTTCTGATTTAATTTCCAATGGAACTCCTATATCAACCGGCGCTAAAAAATCAGAGTCAACAAATACCTTTACAGGAACACTTTTTGGCAAAAAAATAGAAGCAGCTGAGTTAGATGTAGCAAAAGATATTATTTATTTTTTACCATATGCACAAGCAAGAGGGTCAAATGGAAAAGTTTATACGCAAGTTTTTGGCAGAATCGAAGTTCAAGAGTTTAAAATTTTAGCAGGATCAAGTGCTATAGATATTACAAACTCAATAACAAGTTTAACGGTGGCGGCAACGCAAAGATCTAACGGTATGGGGGCTGTTGATTTATTTAAAACAGCTATTGATTTAAATGCAGATTATGCTGATAGCGGAGTATGGGCAGAAGAGGTAGGTTTTTATATAAGCAAAGGTTATTCATTAGATACTGATACAATAACGTTACAAGAGCTAACTGAAGGTGCTGAAACAAAAGCTTCATCTTTAGAATTACCTACAAAAACTGCTGGCAAACCTTCATTAAACTCTAAACATTTTACTGGCACAGCTAGTTATTCTATTGAGCAAGGGCTAAATTATTTTTATATTGCCTACGTAATAGCAAGTAACGGAGAAACTTATTATTCATCAAATTCTTTTGCTAGCAATACTACTTTGCCTTCTCTTGGTGAAAATATAATAACAAAACTTAAAATTGTTCCAACTCAAAATGGAGAAGGTGAAAAACCTCGTGTTCAAAATTTACGAGGAAGAAGTGTAGATTCTAATCCTCCTTCAGCAGAAGCTATTGGCGAAATTTTATTTCAAAGTATAACAAATGCAAGAACTGGTTTTATAACTGAATATGGATTTTATTTTTCTAAAAAAGTAACAAGTAGAGCGCAATTTATAACCGCTTTTTCTCAAGGAGCTCAAGCAGATGGTAGCCCCACAAAATCAGGTTTTCCTGATACTTATAAAGTAGCAGTTGAATCAAATGCTAGTGGGGTAACTAATGTTGACATAAATAACTCTTTGTTCTCATATGATGTGGGTAATAAGCTATCACTAGAAAGCGGAGAGCTAGTTCATTTTATGGCTTATGCAATTTCTAGCACTGGGGCAGAGGGCACGGCCACAGATTGGGGTGTTTCAGTATATCCTGAAGTTTTTAAAGTTGCAGCGGGGGGCGGGGAAGCCGGAGCCGATCCAGTAATTAGCATTGTAAAAAGTGACTATAGTTTAACAAGCTCTGCTATTAGCGGTCCTGTTGCTTTTGATATAACTTATAGAATAGAATATGTACCACCGGGAAAAAGTGTAGCAGCATCAGGCATTTATTTGGCTCTGCCAGTAGGCGATGCTATTACATCCGATCGTATTAACGGGTTTAGCTCAACTGAAGAAATTATAATTAATCCATCATTACATACAAATAAATCTTCAGATTTCTTTACCTTTACAGGAACATCTAGCAGCGCTGATAATGAGGATATAGGAGATTACAACGCCGTGGTAACGCCCCCCGCACATTTTGAATCAGATGATGATTCATATATTAAACTTGGAGGCAGCAGAATTAATGCCTATTCTTTATTCGCTTATGTGCGGCTAGATGATGGCACTTATAAAGAAACTGAAATTGTTGCAGGCCCACTCGCACACAAGTTTGTTTTTGGTAGTTCTACAATTTCTATGAACGAAGGGGCTCCTACCGTAAATACATATAATAACGACTTGCGGGCTGTAGATAAGACTTCAATAAGAAACAATACATTTAAGCTTTTAGGAGCAATTGGTAGCGATGGAGGCGTAGATGCCGAAAATGCTGCACATGATGTTGGATTTTATATAAGCAAAGTTCAGCCTACAAGATCTATTTTTAGCACTTTAGAAATAGATATGGCAAATTGGATAGCCAATTTAAATACCGTAAAGCTACAATTAGGCGATCCAAATAATCCAAATGCTGCATTAACAGCCGCAAGAACGCATTCAATTTCGGGGGGTCTTACTTTTCAAGATTACGAACTAGTTGTAAACTCTACAAACTTTCCTGCGCTTGGTACTGATACTGCCCCAACAACATACTATTATAGGGCGTTTTGTATACCTTCTTTGCAAACTAAGGCTAATCTTAACAAAACAAAATTTGGTGGGGAATTTGAAGTTACTACTATACCAGCTTCTCAAACCCAAAGTACTAATCCAGTGGTAACTACAGACGGATATAAAACCTCAGAAGGTTTTGGATTTACCTTAAGAGGCACGGCTAAGCCAACGGAAAATACTTATACTATAAAGACTAAAAAGTTTTATTATAAAGATTCTAGTCATTTTCCCTCAAACCCAACAGCCACACAAGTAATAACTGAGTTGCAAGACCCAACGGGAAGAAACTCGATTACAGCAACCGGAGGTGATTCTTTTTCTGCTAATGTTAATCTTTCTAATGTAGACTATTATTTTGTAGCTGTAGTGACAACAGAATTGAATGGCGTTGAAAGCTCAGAAGTATTTGCATCAAGGGGTAAAAAAATTGCAAACGCAGAGTCTGTTGTTACGTCTTTACCCGCCCCAGGGATTCAAACATTAAATATATTACAGGGAAACCCACCTACTTTTGGGGGTAAAATTACGACTGGCTTATCTTCAATATCTAGTAGAGGTTTTTATTGGATTGGCAAAGAAGGAACTAACAGTTTAGCAAAACCTAGTACCGGAGAGGTTTTAAAATCTGCTGCTACATCGCCCCCTTCTGGGCAAGTAGGAGGAACTATTTCTAGCAGTACATCTAATCAGCATTTTCATGAAGAATTTAGTAATTTTAAAACAGATTACACTTATTATTTTTCAGCATTTGCAATAAATAGCAATGGGGTTGAAACAATAAGCCCAGCCAGGGCTGTACCTATAGTTCAATCAAATACTCCAAAAACCTTAAAAGCCACGCCCTCTTTTATAACTTTCGACAACAAAGGCTTAAGAGGGGCAAGCGGAAATATTGCTAATATATCCGTACAAACAACGCCAGACGCAAATACTTGGAGCTGGAAAGTTAGCACTTGGAAAGGCGGCGCTTATGGATCGCCAAATATAGTTAGAGAAACATCAGGTGGAGTTGATAAATTATCAGTAAGAGGCTACCCTTTAAACTCATTAGATAGTGCAGAAGCTAAATTAACTATAACCCATAAAGAAGATGCATCAATAAAAAAAGAAATTATAATAAAACAAGATGGTAAATATAACGATAACTTTTATTATGACGAAAATCCTAATGATTATAGCAACTATCAGCCACCAGGTTTTTACTATTAATTATTTAAAATACAAATAATGGCAGAAAAAAAATTACCATTTGAAAAAATTTTTCCGTATCTAAGCTATAGGTGGAAATACGACGATGGTGAATACTCTCCTTACGCTCCTTTTACTGAAGTTTTATTTATACCCGAAACAGAACTTAGTGATCAAGAAAAATATGAGAACGGTTTTAATGTGTTCATGACTAACGATACTGAAAAAATTATAATTAGTCAATTGCCTATAGGTGGGCCCGATGTGGTTGCTATAGATATTTTGTATACTGAATCTATTTCGTCTACTATTTATATTCTAAAAACATTAAATATTGCGTTAGAGCAAAGGGGCAAGAACTATCTTAATAATATTACAATATCTAGAAGATCAATTGGAACCGCTCTTCCCCCTTCTCAGTTAAATAGACATTTTGACAGCGTACCTAGGTTTGCAAAAGCTCAAGAAACTACTGCTAATAGAATAATGTACGGTAATTATGTATCAAAATATAATCAAGAGGAGCTAGACATAAATGGAATGCAAGGGCCGGTAAAAATACAGCCTTTTGTAGAGCAAATACCTAGTAGATCGGCTGGTAAATCTGTAAAAACAAATAGAGATTATGAAATAGGGGTTGTTTATATAGACAAATTTGGAAGGCAGGGTGGATTGCTTGTTGATAAAGCTAAACCAGGTGACACGTCAGAAGGCTCGTCAATAAAAACAAATTTTACATATACTAATCTTATATCTTTAGGGGCATGTATAAAGTCTAACCCGCCATCTTGGGCTAAATATTATAGATATTTTGTTAAAGATACTTCTGCTGATTTTAATAATCTCACTGCTTATAATACTTATAACGATGTTTCTAGCGGTGGTGAAACGCCTAATGTTTATTTGCAGTTTAAATCTACTGATAGAAATAAGTTAACTGAAGATACTTTTTTAATACCAAGAAGGCATAATCATTTAGCTGCAGGCAATGTTACTTTTAATGAGTCTTCAAAAATACCTATTTTAGCTATTGAAAACGAAGCACCTGACGTTGTTAAGGGGCAACTAACGGGAAGAATTACTAGCAATTTTCATAAATTTGATTATAAAGATGCTACTTTAGTTACTAGCGAAACAAATGATGCTGTTAATGCGCTTAGCGTAGGGCAAACTGTTATTTATATAAAATTTGATCGCGCAAATTATGCAAAAACATTTTCAAAATTAGAAGAATATTTTGCCGCAAATAATAATACAACTAAATTTAACGAGGAGGGCACCCCCCCTAGTGTAGTAGATTGCACAGTATTTCCTGAAAGATTAGCAATGCAGTTTACAAGAACCAGTACTACGACCAATTATCAAGACGTTTCTAATAGCACTTTTTCTACTAAAAAACTTTTAATCGACAGCGTACAATTGTTGCCCTCACAGGGTTCTCCTAAAAATAATTTATTAAAAATAACTGTATCAAAAAGAATAGACGATAATAATGAGATAACTTCATCAACAGGTGTTGATATAGCCGGGATTAATTTGAACCCCACCGAAACAGGCCAGGGCACCCAAATTTTAGTTGAACCAGGGGAGGAGTCTGTTACATTTTTTAGAAGAGGATTAAGCAGCGATGCACAAGATAAGCTTAAAGGTTCATTTTTTGTAAAAGTGCCTAGATCACCTATAACTTTATCCGCTAATCAAAGATTTAACACCAGAGCAATACCTATTGGGCAAAGCGAGTTTGATGAAGACGGCAAGGTTGAAAGTTTAAAATATATAGATTTTGAAACTGAACCAGGCGATGATTCCAATTTAGATCTTTATTGGGAAACAGCAAAAACTTTTACAATTGATGAGGATCATGGAAAAAATAATATAATCCCTTGGTCAAACTGTATAGCAACTATAGAGGAAACAGGTGGGGAAATTTACCTAGAGTCTACTAGAATATTAGATAAATTTAATTCAACTCAATTAGTAAAAAGTATTAGAGTAAATACACCTGATATAAATTATGCTGAAGAAAAATTAGGTACAGGCTTAATATTTTCAGGATTGTATAATTCAAGAACAGGTATAAATGAATTAAATCAATTTAGCTTAGCCGACGGTATAACAAAAAACTTAGAACCAAATTATGGTAGCATTCAAAAGCTATTTGCTTTAGATACAAACTTAATTGCACTTGCTGAAGATAAAGTATTTAAAATATTAGCAGATAAAGATGCATTATTTAATGCCGATGAGGGAGTAAATGTTACAGCCACTAATTTAGTATTAGGGCAAGCAATGTCTTATCAAGGCAATTATGGCATAAGTACTCATCCTGAATCGTTTGCATTTTTTAATAACAACGCTTATTTTGCAGATGCTAAAAGAGGTGTAGTATTGCAATTGTCCCCCGCTAATGGACAAATATTTCCAATTAGCTCAATAGGAATGTCAAACTTCTTTAGAGACAGATTAGGCGCTTTAAATGCGGGTGCAAAGCTCATAGGGGCTTATAATGGGTATAAAAAACAATATTTAATATCAATACAAGGGTATAACCAAAACGCCGCTTCTATTGGCACCGAAACAATTCCTAATGAAACATCGGAAATAACGTTAGCCTACAGCCCAAGAGCTAAAGGCTGGACGTCAAGATTTAGTTTTGTGCCAGAATTTGGTGTAACATTAAATAGTAAATTTTATACTTTTAAAAACGGTAAAGCATATTTACACAATTCTAATACGGCTGCTAGAAATAATTTTTATGGCGTGCAGTATAACTCTGAGGTGCAAGTAATATTTAATGATAACCCAACTTTTGTTTCAGATTGGCTGTCTATTAACTATGAAGGCAGCGAAGGCTGGGAAGCCATAGAAATAATTGGTGATCAGGATTCACAATTTGGAATTACCAATGTAAGAATATTAGATTCTGAAGACGCTGGCTTTTTAGGTTGGTTTTTAAAAGAAGGCAAATATAGAGGTGCTATTGTGGGCACACAGCCTGTGTATATAATTGATCCTGGAGGATCAGTTGGTTCAGATGGTTTGTGGCCGCTTATACAAGATGGTGCAAATACACAAGATATATCTGGCACTAAAGGGTTTTTTCAAAAAACTAGATTTAGAAACTCTGGTCTTACAACAAAAGAATTGTTTGCTGTAAGCTCAGAATATTATATTAGTCAAACTTAATTAAATTTAATGCAATTACAAATAAGAAAATTAATTGAACAAGATTGGAACTTCCTGCCTTCGTGGTGGGAAGCCTACAATCAACCAGTTCCACAAAGAGACTTTTTACCAGATAATGGTTTAGGGGGCTTTATGGTATGCAAAGAACATGACCCCATAGCGGCTATGTTTCTTTACACAACAAATTCAAAGACTGCAATTCCAGCTATAGTTATCTCAGACAAGTATTATAAAGATAATGATAGAAGTGACGCATTACAGTTATTGGTGAACTTTACAACAGATTTTGCAAAAGATATGGGGTACAAGTATTCATTTGCTTGGGCAAAACCAGGCATATTATTAGAAAAATATAAACAATCAGGATTCACGGTAGACGACACGCCGAGTTACGAATTAATAATACAATACTAAGTATGGGATCAATAATAAGTGGGGTAGGACAAATAGCTGGCTCCTTAATAGGAGGGGAGAAAAGAAGAGCAGAGCAAAAAGATGCTACGGCTGAGTTCCAAGCTCAAAAACAGGCGTTTCAAGATTTTAATTTCCAAAATACATATGCTGGGCTTGAAAATGTCGCAGAAGATTTAACTGTAAATCAACAGGCATCACAATTCCAAGCTCAACAAACAGATGCAGCATTAGCACAATCTATGCAAGCGGCAATTGCTTCAGGTGGGGCACCAGGCGGTGCACAAGCTATAGCACAAGCAGCCTTACAATCTAAAGCTGGCATATCAGCAGATATTGCAAGACAAGAACAAGCTAATGAACTAGCTAGGGCCAGAGCAGCTATGCAACTACAGCAAGATGAAGCAGCCGGAGCAGATGTTTTACAAACTAGACAATATGGCCAATCTCAGCAATTGCTGACTATGGCAGCAGATAGAAAGCAAATGGCGGATGCCGCAAGAGCTCAAGCAACACAACAACTAGTTGGGGGTCTTAGTTCTGTAGTAGGTGGTGTAGCTACTGGATTAGCTGGGGGGGCATTTAGCGGAAGGCTTGGAGATGATGGAACTAAAAAATCACTAGGGGCCATGGCTAAAGCATTTGCAGGGCCTGTGTCTGCGGAAGACGAACTTTTACAATCTATGACTAGTTATTACAATAGACGAAAATAATGGCAAAATTTGGAACTATACACAATTGGCTAGACTACGATAGTATTCGTATGGCTGGCGTAACAAAAGAAATGGCCAATATTGTTGGCAAAAGTATCGGAGCCGCTAGCGTTTTAGGCGG
>Ga0209666_1003606_pt1 | contig 11224 bp, 10 predicted proteins | sample SaaInlV_125m_DNA_FD_184679 | JGI IMG/M metagenome (GOLD analysis project Ga0209666, IMG submission 184679) | Marine microbial communities from expanding oxygen minimum zones in the Saanich Inlet - Saanich Inlet SI037_S3LV_10m_DNA (SPAdes)... | ecosystem: Environmental > Aquatic > Marine >...
GAATACGATGTTCCACAGTTTGAACGTATGATTTCTAATCCAGATGGTGCAGTTATCAGAGAGAAAGAATCTGAATATCAAAAGAATTTAGATAACCTAACTAGTGAAATTCCAATCATTAACTTAGAGATATCAGAGAGATAAATTTAAATTAGAATATTTCATCATCTAGATAAAAAGAATTTATAAGCACCTTAATATACTTTCTAACAGAATTTCCTTCTGCATCTTTTTTGACAAAATCAAAAACCACTGCAGAGAATAAAACAACAATGAAGGTAGAAATATTCAGATCTGATAAATAACCAATATTAAGAATTAAATATACAGCTGGAATAAAAATAGAGGCTCCAAGTGTTATCAAACATACCTTATTATCTACAGGCAGTCTTGTAAATATAAATGTACACAATGCAAAAAAAGTGTGCAAACCAAAAAAGGTAATAAGGAAGCCTAGGAATTTAAAGTCACTTAAGGACTCTTGTGGTGTAATAAAAGGTATAAAAATTGAAAAGATTAACTGATAGCAAAATAAAAATGATGTACTAAATATGAGAGCTCTTAATATTTTAGATTCAATACTTTTCATTAATTTATAATATAGAACTTCAGTACGACATTTTTATTTTTGAAGGCTTTTTAAATTATTTATATTCAGTGAAAACTTCCGCTAAATCAATAAAACTATCAAATTTAAATTTATAAAAATCATTTTCATCTACGAAGATGTAGTCCCAGAAATCTAATGCAAGATTTAAATTATTTATATCATTACACCAAGCAGATAGTCTCTGCATCTTTAGAGAGACATTTTCTTGTCTCTGCCCTTTAGTTTCTACAATATAGGATATAAATTTATTATTTTTCTTATGGTTAGTTCTTACAATAAAATCCGGTGTGTAATTTGAGTGTTTTCCGTCTGTATTTTTGTAATCAAATTTAAAATTTAATTTATCATAAATTTTTGTGAAACTTATCACATCATGCCAGTCGTCTAGTTGTAGAGCAAAATTTGTTTCAAGTTTCGAATTTATATCAGTAACTGTTTTGTCAAATATAGATTTTTTTGAGTTAATAAACTCATTTGAACTTACCCAGAAAAGAGGTGTGTCTTTAATGTTAGAATTTGAAAAACTAGTCTCAGTATCAATCTTTTCAATAACACTTTTAGCAAGCAACTGTTCAAAAGTTTTCGTTATTACAAATATCGCTTGAGTATTTCGAGCCAAGTTTTGAACAATATTTTCGTCATTGATGTTAACTTTTGTATCAAATAAATAATTTTCTATGAATTCAATAAGTAGTTCCGTTGTTCTAACTTGTGTAAATGGAAGTCTCAAATCTTTTTTTAGCTTTGTTGAATAATACTGAATGAATGGTTGTGATTCAATTGTCTTTTTAATCATTGTTAACAGGGACTCACTAATTTCTTCTGTGAGTACATCTTGAAAATCAAATTTTTCTTCAATAGAGGAGGTATTGTAGTCTTTAATTTTTATCTTTTGTAAATCTAAATCATCAAAAGTAGTTCCTTCTAAAACTTCTATATCAATATTAAATTTTTTATTTAACCTAGGCAGTTCAAAATCTAACTTTTGAACATCTTTATCAGAATCAACCTTTACAAACATAGGTACCCTTGGAGGAGTGCTTGGTCCAAGTATGACTTCTTCAACCTCAACACCTTCTTTGTCTATTTTTTTTATAAAGTCAATAAAATTTTTAGTACCAATTAAAGTAACCTTTTCTACAGCTTCTTGCCCATACATCTTTCTCAAACCTCTTCCAAGAGTTTGTTCAGGCAAAATTTCACCTGACGTATAAGGTCTAAGGCCAATAATTGTTGTTACATTTTTAACATCCCACCCTTCTTTTAACATTAAAACTGAGACAATCGCATTATATGGATTATTAATAGAGTCAATCTCTCTTGATTGTTTTCTAAGCTCATTTAACTCATCGAGTTTATTTTTAGCCATAGAAATTTCACCCTGAGTATTTGTATGAATGAGTAGTGTTTTTCCTTTAAAATTTTCTGGGTAAGCGGTTTCAATCCAGCTTTTAAGTACATTTGCTTCTTCTGTATCTGATGCCATGATAAATAAAATTGGTTTTTTACCTTGTGAAATATGTATGTCATATCCCTTTAAGTATTCTTCTACACCAACAGTTAATATTTTTTCATATTTTTCAATTATCTCTGAGCTTCCCATATTTTCTTCGAGCTTATCTTGTGTTGCTTTTGTGGGAACCAAGGGTCTTTTTACTACTCCTTGATATATTGCCTCTACTAATGGATAGTCCGAAATAATATGAGGAAACATGATATCTTTACCATCACTGGTTTTTGGTGTAGCTGTCACATCAATTTGCAATGAGAGCTTAGACTGTTTCTGCACTAAATTGAGATGTAAATGTTCAATAGATCTGAGCCATTCTGTTTCAGAAAGGCCAACATGATGTGCTTCATCATTCAAAACAACTAAACTATCCAAGTTCTCTAAAGATTCCAAGAGTTTAGAATCTGATATTGTTGGGTTTTTAGTTTCACCTGATAGATAGTTTAAAAATTCTTCATCAAGCCTTTTTCTTGACTGATAGATCCTGTGCACATTTGTGATGAAGAGATTGTTTTCTCTTTCATGGGGGTTGATGTCGTCTTGAATGTGAACATTTAATTTAAAATCTTTTTTCCAATTTTTGTCTTCATATCCATTTTCAGGAATTATTGGATCACTTAAAAAAACTTTTTTATCTTTACCTAGGTCAGTTAACAACCTTTCAAGAACAATAATATTTGGAGATACAACTAAAAAATTTGTTGATAAATCAGAATTTTTTTCGTACATTTTATGAAAATAAGACCAAGTAATTGCGAGACTTAAAACTTTTGTTTTTCCTGAACCAGTGGCCATCTTAACAAGTAGTCTTCTCCAAGATTCTTCGAAATAGTCTGAAGTCATTTTCTCGCTAGAATCAAACACGAGTAAGTCTTCATTATTTTTAATACGTACAACTTCGTAAAGATAAATAAGTGTTTCGATCGCTTCTTGTTGTGCGTAATAATATTTAAAACCATCAGATTTTTCGACATTAAACCACCAATTGAGTAATCCTCTAGAAGTACTTGAGGCTTCTTCATAATTAGAATCTCTGAAATCTTTTACACCATATCTAATGTTCTCAACCAGTGGAGGTAAGTCTAGAGTCTCAGATGTTTTAATCTTATGATCAGGTTTCCACCTAGTTTCAGGATGCAATATTTCAAAAGGTGAGCTTGGAAAATTGCTAGGAATAGGCATTTAAATTTGTACTTTTAACAGTTTTGTTGTGTCGTTTCCAAAAATATCAATAACTTTTATAGCTATCGTATATTCGCCTTTTTCAACATATTCTTTTTCTGCAGAAGTTAATATAAGTTCATCTTTGATTTTTGTTTTGTAATCTTGCCATTCATTGTCAAAAATAAATCTACCAGTAGATTCTTGTTTTAAAACATCACCATCATAAGATAAAACCAACTCTTCTCTGTCGTTGTAGTTAAAGTCAACTGCCCAGTAATCAATCCAATCAGTCCACTTAGTTTGAATTACTTCTTCTTCTATAACTCCCTTTTTGTTGGTCAATTTTGTAAGCATTCCACCATCTATAATTATTTTTGATTTATTTGACTGAAGATTATTTTTGATAAAATCTTTTGATTGCTGTGAATAGCTTATTATAAAATTTGTTAATTCAATACTTATTTTGTTCTTTTTCTTAATTGTTTTTGCTTCTAAATATCCAACTTCATTGAAGTTAATTTCAAAATTTTTGATTACTCTTTCATCAAAAACCTCACTTGGTATTTGAAATAAAGATATGTCAACACCTTTAGATTTAGCAAAATCTATAGCTTCTGGAATCATGTTCATTCCAAATTCAAATGATAGTAAATCACAAGATGTGATATTTTTCTTAAGACAGTAATTAAGTATATTTTCAAATAGCTCGTAAGAGAATGGATAGTCAACTGGACCTACTTTTACTAATCTTTCTTTTTTAATTCCATCGAATATTTCATCATCAATTAGATCCGCGTTGTAGCCTTCCAGGATTTTCTCCGCATATTCTTTATGTTCATTTCCAGTTTCATCTTTCGCTATATAACTACCAACAGATAAAATCTCAAATGCTCTAAATTTTTTGTCTTCATTTTTAAGATTTCTTTGAGTTTCAATCATTCTCTTTCTCATAACATTATTACTAAATCTTCCTATATCACTCACAATCCATTTTCTATTAAGTCTTTCAGCTGCATCAGCTGTTGTTCCCGAACCTCCAAAGAAATCTGCTACAATATCTCCCTCATTAGTAGTGGCAGAAATTATTCTTTCCAGTAACTTAAGTGGTTTTTGAGTTGGGTAACCTAAGTGTTCATTACCTTGTATGCTTGGAACATCTGTCCAGACATCAATACACCTTACACCCTCAGATTCTTCTAAATATATTTTTTTTCCAGGAACTTTCCCTTTTTCAACATTAAGTATTCCATCATCTATCCACTGTTTTGCTGTCTCAATAGGCATCCTATAACCATTTTTTGGTACCTTTTCTCCAAAACCTAAATCGTATATATACCCACCACCTCCAGGGTTGTCTATTGGAGCTAATCTATAAGTACCCCTACTGTCTTTTTTGTTATATGCTTTTTTCCCTCCTTCAGAATATTCTTGAAAAACATCATTCCATATAAAATCAGAGGCATTTTTTCTATAGAAAAAAATTGTATCGTGAGATTTTATAAATTTTTTATTTTTTGATGAAGTGTCGCCTCTAGCACCTTGCCATATAATCTCATTAACATAATTTTCTTCTCCAAATACTTCATCTAAAATCATTCTTATTTTTCCAGCAACTCTGTAATCGCAATGGATAAAAAAGGAGCCATCTTCAGAGAGTAATGAGTACATTTTTAGAATTCTTTCATGAATATATTGAACATAAGAATCTTCACCCTGAAACCATGTGTCAGCAAATGCAAATTTTTCAAACATGGTTGGTTCTTTTTCAAGCTCAGCTCCGCCTACTTTTACAGAATCATAAAAATTTTCATCCATATCAAATGGAGGATCAATATAAATTAACTTAATGCCACCATGTAATTCTATTTCATAACTAATGTCTCCACGCAACAGTGATGGAATAATATATTTATTGTCTCCCCAAATTAGTTTATTTGACCAGTCTGATATTTTTTCACCTTTAGAATCAAATAGGGACATTTGTGATCTAATTTCTTCTTCACTTCTTGGCTCATCAATATGTTCTACTTTTTGAAAAGGAAGGGTTATGTTTTCATAGTTATATGATTTCCCATACCACTGCAATTCAAGTTGCCTATTGTTTTCAAATAACAGATATCTATATTTATCATCTAAAGGCTTACCTTCCTCTAGTAGTTTTGTTATATTTCTTATTTCTGCATCTGTTAATCTATCTGCCATAAAAAAATTATAACAAAATCATTACCAGAATATTATTAAAAATGAATCACTACCACACCCAATAGTTTTAATATTTATAATTAGATTAAGAGGTTTCATGGAAGAGTATGTGGCGTAACAACGAAATTGATTGAGGGAAATATGAAAAATGACATAAATATAAAAGCTCTTTAATGGCATATTATTCAAGTAATGCAATTTATGAGAAATTAGCTTCTACAGGGAAGAAAAATTTTCACTGGGTATCTGAGAATGCATGGGTATTAGCCTATGGGGATAGTGATTATAACCCTAAAGTTATTGTTTTAGTGTTTAATAATCAATGGAAGAGCGATCCTGAAATAGTGAAGCAAACATGCAAGATTGCGGAAAATGCAAACCTTCCAATGATTCAAATATGTTTTGATAGCAGTAAAGAAGTTATCGATTCTGTTGATGTTTCTGAATTTAAAAATAAATTTACATCTATGCAACTCAGAGATTTAACAAGCTTGTTTTTACAATTTGGACTACCTATCCAAAGTGGTGTTACTGGCAAGGCAATTAATAGTGCTGAGAGCAGTGCGTATCATAATTGGCAAAGAAATAATTTGGGGGGAAGCGTTATAGTAGCTGATATTGACTTAATAAAACCTCAAGAAGATGGAACAATGACTATTTTAGAGTTAAAAAGGTCATTTTATGATTTGGAAAGTTGGGCTCCATACTCAGCTGATTTTTCTAATTTTTTTGTATTAGAAAATTTATGTCATTTATCAAACAATAATTTTTTTATTGTTTACAACAAAAGAGTAACTAAACCAAAATTTATTGACGATGCTTCTAAAGTTAGTGTATTTTCTTTTAATCAAGGGAAGCCCAAAAAAATAGGAATTTTTGATTTTGAACAACTGTTTTCTTGATTTCTTATAGGGTATATTTCTGAAAAACCCTTGTGGGCGCTACAGGATTTGAACCTGTGACTTCTACTAAAATTGTTTTTGTTTTATCTAATTACTAGAAACTAAAACTGATTGAAAATTAAAAAAAGGCATAAGATGCCTTTTTTTAATTCGGGTTAGCTTGTTATAAGCTGTATAACTTACTTTAATGATTAATTTGAAAAAACAAAATCTTAATAATAAGATTTTGATATGAATGGTTTTCAATTAGAAAAACTACTGGTAAGTGAACTCAATGAAAACTATATACAAAATTTAAATCAAAATTTAAAGAATCTTATATCGAAAGTTTTTAATCACAGTATTGACTCATCATCCATAATCAAGGCTAATACTTTACCACCTGGCTCCAAGCCAGATATCAAAATAACTATTAATAATAATTCTAAATACTTAAGCTTAAAAAAAGGTTCAGGAAATTCAATACATCAGGAACCCCTTGAAGACTTTATTCACCACCTTGGTAAGACTATTCATTTACCATATTCAATTGCTAATGACTTACGTTTTTTTATTTGGGGAGATGGATCCATTGATGGAAGTGGTCTAGATGTTAATGGTATCAATTTACACACTCGATTATCTGCAAATCAATTAATCAAGCAACATTTAGATGTTATAAATCGGTTAAGACAGTTCTTCTCTCCAAGTGATCAATTAGAAAAGTTAATTCAACGGTTCTCTCTTACTGGTACATCCGATTTAGATCCCGCAAATTTCATTGTTCATACGAATGAAAACTTTGTTAACAGTTGTTCAGTCATTGATGGGAAAAAATTTGTACAAAAAGCTAATTCAAATGAGTACAACAATCATCTTCAAAACTATAAACAGGCACTACCTTTTGGTATTGCTTTAAGCCTACAAGCTTGGAACAGAAATATTTCTTACAAACCAGATAAAGAAAAAAGAAGAGGTCATATTCAGCTAAAAATAACAAAAGTTGGTGAGATGATTATAAATAATGGATAATAAGGCACTCCTTGGTAATAGGAATGAGAAAGATTTTGTAACCAACTTTAATTTAGGCGAGAAAGATGTTGTTTCTAAGGCAATGCAACTAGATGGCAACTCTGTTGTTGCTGTACATCTTACATCACTTGTGTACAGTGATTTTTATCAAAAAAAAATTAATCCTAAATCAGATGCCTGTTTATTATCTATTGATAAAACTTTGGCATCATTGATTAAAAAAAATCCATATTTAAGCGATAAAAATGAGTACGTTCAACAAATTTTTAGTGAGTCTTTTGTGAAAAATAGTGGTATTTCAATTAAATTACAAGGTAAAAAATATACAATCCACAAAATGGGACCAAAGTTTTTTAAGAATGTTTTCGAAATTGTAGAACTAGCAGCAGGAGCTTCGATTTACTGTAAAAAACAAGAGGAAATAACAAAGAATTCAAAACTAATAAAACAGTGGGGATCAAATATAGAAAAATTTATAGAGTATTTTTCAAAAGAACTTAACACTCAAGTTAATATTCATAGTTTGGATGATTTACAAAAAATTAAATCATTCTCTAATATGAGAATTAAAAAAATAATTCAATCAAACCAAAAAATTTGGGAGCTTATATTCATCGGAAAACATGGCTTCCAAGATCCTTTCTATGCTCAGTGGATTTATAATTTAGAGAAGTTTAAAGAAATTAAACCAAGTGAAGACTTTAATGTAACCACCGGATCAGGAAGGTCAAAAGGAATCTATACTTTGGTCATTAAGCCTTAGCTAATTTTACTTGTAACTATTTGTATCAATTGACTGGTTAATGGGACGGAAACTGAATTTCCAATTTGTTTATATGAGTTGGCATTATTTGGTTTAATTTTATAACTTTTTGGAAAGCCCTGTATGGACAAACACTCATTAGTAGTAAATTTTCTCATTTCGCTAAAAATCACAGGGATATTATTACCACCAGTTCCCATTTTTGCTGTTAAACACGGGGAATAGCCATCAAATCTAAAACTACACCTCGATGGCCTTATCTCATACGCTAGTAAAAATGGATTTTCAAGATCAATCTTTTTGTCCTTTTTTTCTAAATTCATAGAGATATTTGCTTTAGCAATATCAGATATATCATGGCCAACAACATTTTTTTCAAAAATATTCTGCAAGTTTTTATCTTTTTTAGATAACTCGTTGAAATCAAATTGAACTATTTCTTTAAAACCAATAATGAAAATTCTTTCTCTATTTTGAGGAACGCCATAGTTCATAGAATTTAATACATCAAAGTAGACATGATAGTTAATTTTGTTCTTAATTTTTGAAGTATTACGTCTTCCATTAATGGTGATTGCCAAGGTATCAAGTATGGTTTTTAAAGTAGCACCTTTGTCATGATTGGCTAACCCTTTGACGTTCTCCAGAATAAAAGCTGATGGTTGTTTATCTGAAATAATTCTTTCAATATCAAAAAATAAAGTACCTCTAGTATCTCTAAATCCCTTTCTTTGACCAGCTATCGAAAAAGGTTGACATGGAAATCCTGCAGAAAGAATATCAAAATCAGGAATTTGTTTAGAGTCTGTTTTCGTTATATCATTTAACGGGTTCTCTTTGAAATTTAATTCATAGGTCCTTGCCGCATTTAGGTCATTATCAGAACTGAAAACACATTCATGTCCTAGTTTGTCAAAGCCGAGTCTAAACCCACCAATACCGGCAAATAAATCTGCATATTTAAGCATCTGCTAATGCTAATTGTTGTGGTAAAGGTACATTGTCGGGTGCAGAAGGATCAAGTATTTGTTTGAGGATAACTTCTATTACTGGAACGGTGAAAGCATTGCCAATCATTTTATATCTTTGAGTATCGCTTGCATCTGCAGTAAAACCATCTGGAAGTCCTTGTAGTCTCTCACACTCCAGAGGGGTTAATTTTCTGACTTTATTTCTGTAAATAATCTTTGCACAATCGCTTCTGGCCAAAATTGTAGGAGACTTACCTTTTGTTGAATAAATCCTTCTCTGCCTTTCGTTATCCCTTACCTCATCTTTATTTGCAAGTACTTCTAAAGCTATGCTGTTTGATCTTTTAGAGACTTTTTTCCTATCAACTCTATTTGCGATTGAATCACTGGCGTCTTTTTTTAAGAAATACTTATGGTCAACATTTTTTTCAAGAATATCATCAATCACTAGATTATTAACATCCTCCTCAGGACTTCTTATTTCTTTATTCGACCAATAGCATCTTGGTCGATTTTGAGCAGAGTAATATTTTGAATTGATTTCGGAATGTTTGTATCCAATGTGACTGTCCATTTCTTTTAACCACTTATTTTTAACATTTTCTAATAAAAATACTTTTGGTTGCAGCTCATCAATTAATCTCACAAATTCAAAAAATAAATTAGATTTCTTCCCATTTAGACCTTCACCAACCTGAGCAACGCTCAAGTCTTGGCAGGGGCTTCCTCCTATAAGAAGATCAATTTTAGGTAAATCACTTTTGTTGATGTTCATAACATTGCCAAGTCTTTTCTGTTTAGGAAAATGAATTTTCGAAATATTTATGGCATGAGAATCTACTTCTGAGGAATAGTAGTTATTGATATCTATATCTAAATTATTTAATGCAATATTTGCACAGCTAACACCGTCAAAAAGACTAAGTACATTAATATTTTCCATATATTAACTATAGACATGAAGTCAGACTTATTTTCTATCAGTAGTGTTCGAGATTCTTATAAAAAATCACATTATGTACACAAACCAATTTTTGTCGTACCCTAAAACTACAATAAGAATGTATTGATAAAGATTGAAAAAAGAATCCAGCTTGCTTTTAAAGAACTTCTAATCGAGGAAACTTGGAACTACCTCAAAACTCTTAATAACTATGAAAGAGTACTTTCTATTGCTACATTAATTGATAAGTACGATCCTGAACCAGACCCCTGTTATGAAGATTGTTCAGGTATGTGTTTTGGATGTTATGATGGCTACACGTTTTCTCTTGACTGGAGAGATGGTTCGAATCTTAGAAGTAAAAAACCATTTAGTGAATTAACAACCCACGAACGAGTTATGTTAAGAGAAGCAATAGATGACAAGATTCATGAATGTGATCAATGGTGTTCGAAATTTATTTGTTATAAATACACAGGTGAGACATGCCAAATTACTCATTGCCATAATTTATATATAAAAAAACAAAAAAACTTAAAGTATTGTTCTTTATGTAGGGCAATTCCCGGAACAATATATCATCAAAATTACAACTGTAATGAAGATTGTTATTGTAAAAAATCTGTCATTGAGTCGTTATAAAATCATTATTATGAATTTTAAAAATCTTGAATTAGAGACAAAATTACTTGTTCTTTTTTACTTTATTTTTTGTTTCTTTAACCCTTTATATTTTGTAGCTTTTATTGCTGGCTATCTTATGATGCGATTTGAAGAGAAATTTCTTACAGGTATATTGCAAACTAATAAAGAAACTTCATCCAATACTCAAACCAAGCTAGTAAGTATTTATGATCCTTGGCCAACAACTGGTGTATCCAAAAGTGTTGAGCTTGAAAATAGGATTCATAATCAATATTCAAAATGGTGGTCAACTAATGATGAAGATGATTTAAAAGTAATATATCAACTTGAAGAAGAGTTGGAAGAATATTATCTTCAAAACCCTCAAATATCATGAAAGTGTAGTGTTTTTTTTGTGACTTCTTCCTTGTAAGAGAAGCGCTCATTTTACAATATCCTCAGGCGGCTCATCGTACCCCCGTTCTTTGAGTAATTTCAATGCCTCTTGTTTAATGATTTTCTTG
>Ga0209666_1003607_pt1 | contig 11223 bp, 10 predicted proteins | sample SaaInlV_125m_DNA_FD_184679 | JGI IMG/M metagenome (GOLD analysis project Ga0209666, IMG submission 184679) | Marine microbial communities from expanding oxygen minimum zones in the Saanich Inlet - Saanich Inlet SI037_S3LV_10m_DNA (SPAdes)... | ecosystem: Environmental > Aquatic > Marine >...
GTCGTCAGATATTGCGTTGCAGCTGAACTAGAAGACTTTGACCGCGACCCAAGAACTGACGGTTTAATTTATACGGTAGCGAATCTCATACATTCTAGACCGTCGTTTCTTGAGTTCCTGAGGCAAAGTAAAACATCGCTGTAGAACACGTTGGGAACACTCAAAGAGCGAAATACTCCTCGACGATAATTCGCGACACGATCCGAGGTCGCCCTCCGTGTTTGGCGCCCAGCAGCATCTTTGCAAGCGGTCCAGCGCGCTCGCCGTTCTGACTAGGCCACTAGGCGCCATAGGAAAAAAAAACATGCGCGACCCTAAATATATTACAACCGACCGAAATCAGATCCGACCGCGAGTCAACGATACGGGGAATGGTCTATTACGTACGACAACGGAAATGAAAGTACAACAAGTGTTTCTCAAGTATTATTATAAATAGTTTACTCGTGAACGATGGTTTAAATTCGACCGTACATACTTTCATTTTCGTTGTCATATATAATATATTACCATATTTTATATATTATTATTATTATTTTTCGAAACCTGCTTATTATTACGAAACCGTACGAAGGTATAATTTATTATTTAAGTCCGAAACATATATATGTTGCGAAGATTAATCATACCTTCGTGTTGAAATCCTGTTCGGTGTTGAGGACAGTCTGTGATTGAGGGCGCTGAAGTTTGAGAAAGGTATCTGCAAGAAACGAAGCAGTCCTCCATACCTGAGGACCGCGGCTATTTCGAAAATAGGTCGGCATTCCGATAAATGATCCAGGACATTGGCTCTGGACAGCTTATCCAGGTGCGTTTGACCGGCATGTTGCCTTTCTCTTTTCCTGAAACTTTTGGCCGGAGAGGAGTTCAAACGTTTCGTGGCGTCGTCCGATGAAACGAAATGGGAACTGACCAATCAGGAAGCTGGCTGGAGGATATTTCAAACGCGCTCGCAATTCCGAGGTGTTGGTAGCACTCCCCCGCACATCTCATTCCAAATGCGAGGCGCAAAGGTATGTTTTTGAACTGTCGTTGCAGCACGTCAGCAGGACAAAGCACCCTAAGAGTCCCAGTTTTTCAGGGTGTCGGCATAGTTTTGACGCAGCCTGAGCAAGTTTTCCAACGGTTGATGGACGTTGGAGACAATCGCTTGGAATGGGATACGACTTTCGATCGGTGTCTCGTTCCTGAACGTGTTGACAAATTCACAGACATCGTTGAGCTTGCTCAAAAAGAGAAGGTGTTGTTTCGCCGCATAAACTCTGATGACTGTAACCTGTTTCGAAGAACGGCTCGTTTTAGTGACAATTACGGTATAGGGTATTCCACATAAATCGGAAATCAGGAGAGTTTGGTCTCGTGGACCCGATGGCAAATTTATCATAATCATGACAACCCATCTTCACTCCAAGGTGAGAGAACTTTACCGATTTCGATCGCCTGAAAGACTGCGATCCGATGCATCGCTACATCTTCGCCTGATCTGAGTACTTTCAGGTCCTGATTGACTCGTCAAATCTTGAAAGACACATATGCGGAGGTTGGATCCTATCACCACTGAAATTGAGAAGGAGTCATCGCTTCCGACTTGGCATCGTCAATGATCCTTGCCATGCAACTGTTTGTTTAGTTACAAAAGTACTTGTACATCATCAAAATAATCCTCTGCAGCAACACCACCACACAGGTTAAAAGCTTTTGGCCAACACAATGCTAAATATATATCAAGACAAATCTCAAAATAATTTCTGACGCCTAGGAGTGTTCACAAAAACATTATTGCTCAGTGCAAAGCTTGATGACTTGAGGCGATGTTGCCAGCGTTCGCCTGACCAGGTAAAGTCAATGATATCTGCAGGTCTCTGATCAGCCCTGATCTTAACTCTTAGCACTACCGATGTCAGGATCATAGAAATACGTTTGGAACTTTCTCAAAAGATGATGAACCGTATCATAAGAGTGGTCCTCAAAAGTGTGTAGGCACGCAGTCGCTAACCGGATCCCTTGAAAAGGTTTGTACAAGTTGGGATGCAGCTTCGAAGAAATCCTGCGCTTCTGTGATTGTGCTCCATCTCTGCACCTTGTTTTTCTACCCACGGAGTATCATGATGTGCATTATTGTAGGGAGCGTGGCCATTTTTAATCGGGTATAAATCTTCTAACTGTTGGTGTAGTCCTGAAGGGAACAACTTTAGAGTCCGAGGGGCTAACTATCTGCGCGATGGAAAGAAAATTGCAGCGGGAGAACCGATTGCACAGCTAGTTGCAGTGGATTGGTTCGTAGACTTTCAACGCATAGATAACGTGTGCGCAAGGCCAACAGGGACATGCCAAAAGAAAATATTGGTTCGCTCCCATCTTGTATTTCTGATTCTTTCCTCAAGGTTTTCACCAGACGTATTGGCCAACAGGCAGACGAATCAACTGATAAATTTGTCTTTGCTGTCAACATTCAAGTTCCAGGCTCCAGACATTTTTCGATTGTATATTATTATGTCCTGCAATATCCCGTTGATGAGGTCGCCTACACAGCATCACTACAAACTAACAATTACGGGATTGCTAAAAGCTGTAACTTTGCGCAGAAATCCCTTTTTGGACGATTTATCCATGGAACAAATCAGTTTCGAAATAGTCGCCTCAAACTGATTCCAAATGTTGCCTTGGTAGTGTGTCTGTTGCTGAATTGAGGTATTTCTTTCGTGTCACGCACAGTTATTCGTCTCAGGGGCCATGGGTTGTTCAACGTGCTGTCGGAACTAAGCCTTTGATCGTCGGCAGGGCACTAAAAGTAAGAGTGAACCCGTTTTCATTATCAGATAAAAAGGGCAGAATACTCTGTTCTACAGGTGACATACCACTCTTCTCCGAAATTTATGGAGATAGACATTGATATTGGTAGCAGCACAGTCGCAAACAACATAGTGCGATTTGTTCTTGGGTACGTTGATGTGCAACTTAACAGACGTTTCCAACGCTTACTGAGGTCCACCTTCTTGCAGCTATGTTCGAACTCTCGTGGTTGACATGTGCTTCTTGATCGAGGGAAAAGATGACGACGAGTTACCGGTGCGTCAGCTGCGATTTGAATCCAAGTTGTTGCTGATACATGTACATACTTTTCGATAAGGAGCGTCTGATAGGAACGTCACGAATAGCCCATCTTGAACCAGGTGCAGCTGTCGCGCCGCCGCCTATTGTGTGAACGAAGCTCTGTCGCGTTCTCGTGACAGGTCGCGACAGGTCCTTGTCTAGTGTTCCTAGAGACCGACAGGGACTCCGTGGATTTATCAGGACTGCGAGTGACTATTTCATCACTAGCTTTTAAAAAATCGAAGAAGAAATCATCTTGTTATGGAGTATTTCACGCCGACATGCAGCTCACATCAAATGCAGTTTTTACTTTACTTCGAAACTGATTGAATCATCTTTGAGGCGACTCAAGCGATGGTACTGGCAACTCTACCCTGTGCCCTTCTCAAGCAGGGGTTGGTTGCAGAATACGGAGAGTTTGAGCAACTGGGAAGCCAACTCTTTTGAATTTTGCATGGTAACTTTTGCGGCATCGCGCATGGCATATGCCGCATAAGATACAACTCTTGGTGATTTTCTTGGGAATGGCGAGCTGGTTGATGAGCTTCTTCTCAATCTCTCAATCACTTCTGTGTCACTCGCGTTAGTCTCTAACTTTTTGGCCAAATCGTAAATCTGGCCCTTCAGGAATGCTCTATTCATCTGCATAGAAGTGCGCGAAAGCACGCTTATCCAGTATTCACCCAAAAGCAAATCGAAGAAGGCAGCATCGAGTCCTGACTTAAAAAGTGATAAGCCGAGTGAGTAATATCTGTTTGCATGGGCCCCGAAATCTTCAACTTTATGCAAGGGGATGGTTTGATACTTTGACTGTTTGTCAGACGGCATGTAACCATGCGGATATGTTCGGAATGCACCAATATCAACTTTCTCAGCGATGCAGGTGCGAACGGGGTCCAGTACGATGGCAACGAAAGGTTCGGTGTATTGCTGATTGAGTGTCTGAGTTGAACAGTCAATACCAGACATCCAGCAGCCATAACCAGGATGACTGTGATACCTTAATGTAGGGAGCCAGGTGTCGAGTTTATAAATCAGAGGAAGACCGACGGAGCCATTTTCGACATAAAAATGAAAGAAACAGACAGCCCTACCACCCTATGACGTACTCTCGACGACCAACCGACTTGCTGGACTGCACGAAATCTACCATGTACTCGTAAGCCTCGGCTTGCGCATTGACACGAGTTTCCGTGCCCTCGACTGGAAGCGGAAACGCATCTAATACGACAAATGTATCGTCGATAGTCTTCCCCTGTAACATCCCCATTACTTCAAGGTTAGAGCCAGAGCGGCAGTGCAACGTCATTTTGATTAGCGCAAGTGCTGATACTTGGACATGTTTGAAAAAGTGGGGGTTCCGCGCCCAAGGTTTTTGTTGTTGAGCCGCGGTTTGTTGTACGTCATCGTATCTGTAAAATATAAGATCTTCGGCCCTGAGCCTCAAGTTATTTTCGCAATCGATAGACGGCCCTGGCGTTCTGTTTTTGGTGGCCATACTAAGTAGGCCTTCACTCGCTGACACGCTCGTGTTTGTGGAAGTAAAAAGTGTTTAGCCCTACTTGTATTATTACGAACACGAATCGAATGAAGGTATTCTATATATATATTTAATATTATGTTATTATGATTATTATATAATTATGATTATTATGATTATTATTCGGCATAGCCGCAAGATAACACATTTCGGAAAATTTTTGACTGAAAAAAATGTCACACTCACCTGGTATCATCTACCAAACGTCACGGTCTATTCGTTCCATACATTGTCGCCAATTTTATTTTTTTAATTCGAAAATATTGGTTAAGCCCTTCATACATTCACCCATTCCAAGGTTTCCCTTTTTTCTTTTAACTCGTAAATCTTGGTTAAGCCTTCACCCACGTCACTGAATCCAAGAGTACCTTTTTCACAAATACTCGATCCAAGTAAGATCTGGTATCGTTAAAACTACATGTATGAGTAATAAGTCATTGTATTTGATTGAATTTTATTTTTATTGGCGCGTTAAGATTGTAATTATATTAATGCATTTTACAATAATCAACCATCTTCCCTCTCAGGCTATGCCGACCCACATGGAGCGAACAACCGTCCTCGTTCGATCCTGTAGAATTATTATTATTATTATTATTATATCACGAACGAACGAACGAACGAAATACGAATATCGAAGGTGATTATTGTGGCTAGCTAGCTAGTTTATATTCCTTCGTATTTAATATTACCTGCTGATAACTGACTTGCCCACTTTAATCTGCCGTCCCACTTGCCCCTCAAGGACCTCTACAACAGGCGTTTTTCTTTGTTGTTAACGCCAAGCAGCCAAGCATGGGAGAGGCTTGCATGCTGCACACGGACGGGCACGACGTCGCATGGTCGCTTTTCCTCCGCAGCGTTGTCAGGGCCGAGTTCCGTGCCTACATTGCGGCGCTGCAATCGAATGCAGTGCCGGGCAGCGAGCAGCGAGACCGACTTTTGTTCATTAAATATCCACATCAATGTATGAACGAACCATAGGAATTTTGAAGGTAATAAACAATCAGCATCACCTGGCATTCGAGATACTCGTAGAGCATCGTTGCAGCACCGCGGGTGGGGATTCATGCCTTTACCTGCCGTTGTTTGACCGCATTCATCGGAATCTCAACAATGCCAACAACTCGAAGCTCTTACGACCGTTCAAGGCGGTCGGTATGCGATGAAATAGACGACACTTCCAGATATGTAGATGCGCATGTAAACCACGGTAAAAAATACGCCTTTGGATTTTCACACGATGCCAAGAGCCTACTTCTCTTGTTGCTCCTTTACACGCTGCAAGGCGTCCCAATGGGTTTGAGCGCGAGCATAAGTTTTCTTCTTCAGGAGAGGGGTGCTTCGCTCTCGGACATCGGATACTTTTCTTTATCATCGTGGCCTTTTAGCCTCAAAGTCATATGGGCACCAGTCGTTGACTCAATATACTTCCACTCATTTGGACGACGTCGTTCCTGGGTTCTACCACTACAGGCCCTCGTCGGCCTGACCTTCATATTGACATCAAGCAAAATTAATTATCTGATTAGCGATGAAGGTTCTGATATTAGGTCTCTAACATTTATTTTCTTTTGGATTTTCGTTCTTCTGGCTTCCCAAGATATCGCTGTGGATGGCTGGGCGCTCACGTTACTTTCTCGCCAAAACATCGGTCTTGCATCCACATGCAATTCAGTGGGACAAACCACCGGATCTTTTCTCTCCTTCACTATTTTCTTGATTCTACACTCAAACGGCATCATTGGTCTTGATAGCTTCATGTTTTTTTGGGGAGTTATTTTTCTTTCGAGTTCCATAATCGTACTTCTGGCAAGTGAACGTAACTCTGGGCCTCCTATAAAGTCAGTGAAGCATGCTTATGAGCAAGCATTCAATATCTTAAGATTGCCTGCCGTGAAAACTCTTTCAGTTGTTATTTTGACACGTGCTCTAGCCTTCTCAGCCGCAGAAACCCTGACGCAACACAAGCTGCTGGAGCGTGGAATCCCTAAACAGCACTTGGCAATTATATCAGCTTGTATGACGCCTGTAAGTCTCGCAACGCCTTTACTGATTTCCCGCTGGACTGGAAGCTCACGACCGCTAGATTGCGTGGTGCGTACATGGATGTCACGTGCAATTTTAGCTCTCGGGGCATCTGTTGCTGTACTACTTGTACCGTCAGACGAGGGGATCGATCATCGTGTGTCACTAACCTATTATGGCTGCCTGTTACTCTGGTACATAACATACACTTCGTTGAGTACAGTCCATTTTGTATCCTTCATGGCTTTCTTTTCTCGTATAAGCGACACAAGCATTGGAGGAACATACATGACTTTACTGAACACAGTTTCTAATCTAGGACACAAACTTGCAGAAACCAGCATTTTTTTCCTGATTGGTGCAACCAGTTCTAAGCTATGCATTGAGAGCAATATCATAAACATAGCTGATGATCACATCTCCGCGTCACTATGCTCTGACGTAGCTAAGAGAAAGCTGTGTACCTCTCGCGGTGGAAAGTGTGTGAATGATGAAATTCCATTTCACTTCATTGTCATGCTGTCGCCTATTTTGTCTTACTTATGGCTCGTTGTCGCGCGTCAACGCATTGTCAGACTGCAGGATGTAGGGCTAGCGAAGTGGAGTGCGAAATGATGCGCTTGTGCTGCCTGGGAAAGCAAATCAGATGAAAAAGTGAAGTCCCCGGCACTTCTTGATTTCAAATACTAAATAGGCAGGATCAAAGGCTGATCACAGTTCAACTACAACAGCTGCATAGCCTAAGAGTGGGTTTACAAGTACAGTGCCCGACATGTCCTGCGATAGTTATCTAGTTTACTCTGTTCACCATCAACCGAAGATCCTGCACAAATGACTGCGAGTTTGTGATTGTGGTGCCTCCGAGAACAACCGTGAGTCCGTGACCAGATTGGTTTGCGTTCGCTACAAATCTAGCCTCCTCATATGTGACGCCTCCAACAACAAAAACAACAATATGATGTGATTTCCCGTCTTTCGGAGTGACGGCCTCTGCCACATGAGGATAGTCAGCCTCTTTCAGCCTGCCTTTCAAAATGTTGCCAAGTATCGATAGTCAGGGTCGAAACAAATTGCAGGCCTATTGAAACAGCTCATCAGTTCGCTTGTAATGCTGTTCAACTATGTTCTGTAGGCCTTGCCTGCATCAGCAAGGGTTGATGTTGCGTGAAGACTGTTCCAAGGGAGCCAATATTGGAAGCACAAATGGTGTCACGTGTTGTCATTTCAGATAGTTGATGCAGGACGAAACGGGAATACAATTAAATTTTCTCACCATTCTCCGCGCTCTTCAAATCCCCGACCAATTTGGAAGCTCGTGAAAAAAAGTTTTGATTCCCAAACAGACATCTGTGAAAAAAAAATTATCACATGTTCGCAGAGTAAGTGGCAAGTTGAACCTACTCTTTATTGATGGCACCATCCATGATCTGTTTAAATGAAAACAGCAGGCATTAAGCATCTGCATGATAAAAATACAAATGCAAAAAATGAGCTTGCCTTCCCGATGTTTCGTATAAGTTTAAGAGAGAGCTGATCTAGGTCCCGAAGAGTCAGAGCAGCCACGATATCGTCCATCTGGCCATATAAACGTGAATGTTTTGAGAAGTTTAACCTAAAAGCAGTGAAACCTGTCTGCCAGAATCCGCTCCATAACGAAGAATAAATAACAGCGCGAGTTTGAAACATTCGAAGTGTAATATCTGCAAAAAGTCCAAATTTCATTGCTGTTCATATATTGATCTTGACCTAATATTTATTTTACCTTTCTGTCAGCAAGGAGTTCCATCACCAAGTCGAAAGCAAGCATACGATCGGTCCTGGCAATATACAAAGAAACGGCTGAGCGCATACAAGGAATGCGAGGTATTCCTTCGTCTCACCCGCATACAACTTCCTGTTCAGCTTGAGAAACAATCATCAAAGATTTCTCGGTAACTGTCTTGCTGAGCTGCAAGGATGGATTTCATGAAGAGAGAAGGAAGTGTCAGTTTCAAGACATCACATGTATCAGGTGTATGCAAAGTTGCTGTGAACGTTCCTCGCTCATGAGATTCACGTGCTTTGCTACAGATCCTGATTGTTGACGAAACTCAGGGAAACTTTCAATAAATCTGTGCATGTCTTCAATAGATTCTATTTGTTTATTGATCTTTGAAATGGCCTTCATCATCAACATCAAATATTATGTCTATAGAACACAAACATTTTAAATACACGTGTAGACCTGAAAGTCGTCAACCAACTGTTTTACTGCGAGCCCAAGGTCGCCTGAAGCAGTTAAACTAGCGCGTTAGTCATCTAAAGTGTACGCTTGCTGCAAATAGTTCACCATAGTTTGAAAACATGTTTTCTTGATAAAATGAGTCACTTGAGGAGGATATCACAATCTCCTGCTCGAGGAAGAAGGGTCAGGATACCAGATGATAAAGCACGCGCAGGCTTTCAAGTGCACTTGATAGTTAGATGCACATTGAGACCTTCTCATCGTTCTGCGAATCTCGTAAGAGCACTTTGTTGTTCTTTATTCCCAACATTTCATGCACCATTGCCTTAAGACAATAAAAATTTGATCACAATGTTCAAAAGGGCGGCAAGGCAAATGTAGATTGAAGACCTGATATGTCCATTGGGATAGAAGTGGAGTGATAGGATCTTCCATTCTGTCGAGGACGATTAGTTGATAATCTCCAGCTGTTTGCCTGAAGTCAAACAATCCTGGCTCCTATAGTTCACAGCCAAATAAGCGACCAAAATTGACATAATAATTATGGACACACAGCACCTGAACAGACACTAAGCGATATATTTCCTCCGCTATACGCTGACAACGAGATGAACTGGGATGCACGAAAATTGCAACATTAAGAAGTACGCGCAGAGAGAAAGTCACGAAGTTGTCACTTTCATCACCTTCGCTGAAAGCGGATGGTAGGTTTCCATTTCAAACTCAATAGTAACGAGCTGATGCCTTCAACCACATGGTCCAAAGCAGTTATCGTTCGCTGCTCAGGGAAGACATCATTAGTTGTTCTCGAGATAAAATAAGTGGGTTGAAATAATCCCTTACATCAGACAAAAAATAATCTCCCCCAAGTGAAAATTCCAACGAAAACAGGAAGGGGTCGACAGGCACAAAGCTCGCATACAATTCCTGCGACGTGTGAAAGGTGCACGTCATGTGACCAACTCGCCATACTTCATTTATATCATGTATGTACAACTTTCCTGAACTTGCTGCACGACCTCGTGCTCGTCTGAGACTGCTATCATTTGCAGTAGGTTTTCTTTGATCAGATGCGAGAAGACTGCAATATATAAATAACGTAACTTGTGTTAGGTGGCTTCTGCCCATTTCCGCTTTTTCCATGTGATGCAGTGCGCGGAGCAACTCACATAGGTAATATTCACCATATACATGCTGTTTAAGATGTTCACAAAATATCTCGCAGTTTTCCTTCGTAGGTCTTACAAAGCAAACGGCCTACAGAGAAAGGTGCTAATTTCATCAGGCCGTCGATTTTTATGCTTCTGTGGAGCCAAATGACACCGAAATTTCAAAAGTTGTTTGTATCCAGAACGACCTTTAAGTGCTGCATATTTTTTTGTGGAATGTGCTGAAGTTTTTCAACGAGGAACACCTGTGTGCGTGCATTTGCGTCAACTCGTGACCCGAAAATATCGTGAAGACGTATTAAAGGTTGCTACCTCCGCCTGCAAAAGCTCCGTCTGCGAAAATACAACGCTGACGACATTCATCTGAAAAAAAGTTTTGAGTTGATACATTGTTGGCTTTTTCGAAGTCTGTTGCAGTTGAAAGACCGTGAAGTCATCGAGTACGAGGGCCTTCATCCCGACAGAGCAGTCTTTGAGCATCTTTAAGATGTATTTCTTCACCACGGCAGAGACATCGAGGGCCATGTTCGTATATCAAAGTGAGCGAAGACCTTGCACACTTCGAAGGTGCCCCGCGGGTTGTCAAAGAGTACTGCCTTCTCGTAATAAAGTAAGCTTCGTAAGGTTTCGAAGGTACCTGGCACTCCAAGTATTAAATAAGGGGCTAAATAATAGTAAGAATATATAATAATATTAAAAAGATTTAAAAAGCATATTATTAAGATCTTTAATATATTAATATTAATACGAGTTAATAATATAAAGTCACCTTCGTTCGTAGCAAATAACTAACCGATGACCAAGACCATGCACGCACGTGGGGCAGTTGTTCGGCGTTCGTTATTATCTTATCAAATATTACATGCATATATTATAAAATATTAAATACGAAGTAATAAGATTAATAAGGTAATATTTTAAAGATCTTATTAATGATAAGATAATTCGTTATTTATTAAATACCTTCGAAGGTATATTTGTTCGTTCGTATATGTATTCTGGATTTCAACCAGCCAGCAGCAGGCAGGTTGCTTGGGCCACCTAACTATTATATTAAAAATACAGATTATAACTTATGATCTGACCACCGTTAACTTTATTTGGAGCTAATAAAGGTACAATTGATTTAATAAAAAAAATATATAATACATACATAATCTTAAGATTTT
>Ga0209666_1003621_pt1 | contig 11203 bp, 10 predicted proteins | sample SaaInlV_125m_DNA_FD_184679 | JGI IMG/M metagenome (GOLD analysis project Ga0209666, IMG submission 184679) | Marine microbial communities from expanding oxygen minimum zones in the Saanich Inlet - Saanich Inlet SI037_S3LV_10m_DNA (SPAdes)... | ecosystem: Environmental > Aquatic > Marine >...
CACCTCACGACCGCAGGTAAGGTGGTGGTGATGGCATTGATGTTCATTGGCAGAGTGGGACCACTGATGCTGGCCCTTCATCTGGCTCGGCCGCTGAAACCCTCCAAGGTGAATTATCCCAGGGAAGATTTGTCATTGGGTTGAGAGAGGGACTTGTGCCAGACTGTGTCATGGCTCAGAACAAGAGAATCTTCATCATTGGAGCGGGGCGCTTTGGAACCCACCTGGCAACGCGTCTGGCTGCCTTTGACACGGAAGTGATCGTCGCCGATATGAATCCTGAACGGGTTCAGGCCCTGGCCGAATCAGGCCTTGAATCCGTCGAGTTGAATGCCGAAGATCCGGAGGCATTGAAAGAAGCCGGTGTTCAGGAAGCCGATGCGGTGGTGGTTGGCATTGGAGAGAACATGCAGGGAAGCATTCTGGCGACCCTGAATCTCAAGGAGCTTGAAATTCCCTACATCGTGACCCGTGCCCTGGACGAGAAACACGCCAAGGTATTGGAAAAACTTGGAGCCAACAGCGTGGTGTTACCGGCCAGAGACATGGCCTACCAACTGGCTGAAACGTTGCGCTCTCATTTTCTGAATGACCGGATTCCCATCGTTGGAGAATACCAGGTAGCCAGTGTCGCTTTAGGGGGAAAGCTGAGCGGGATTTCCATTGAAGACGCCAAACTTCCGGAGCATTATCACGTCAACATCCTGTTGCTCGTTCGCGAAAGTCCGAATGGGGATGAGGAAACCCCTCATACCTTCAAAGAGCCATTGCCGCCCATGGTGATGATGGAGGGCGATACGCTCTTTGTCTCAGGCACGCGTGAGCACATCAATGCTTTTGAGTCGGCGTGTGGGTAACTTTGTAATATCCACACCCGCTTTACTCAAGGCGTGGAGGAAGTCAGGCAGCAAAGGGCATCCAGAGACGTCACTCACCATCTCGGGCAAACACCTTGTGCTTTAAAATCAGAGGCCCAATTGCACACCCACCGGACAGTGATCCGAACCCATGACGTTTGGCATGATGAAGGCTTTTTCAAGGTTGGGGCGAAGGTCGGGGGAGATACAGCAGTAATCGATGCGCCATCCCACGTTCCTTGCCCGTGCTCCCGCGCGGTAACTCCACCAGGAATAATGTCCACCGCCTTGTTCAAATTCGCGAAAGGTGTCGATAAAACCTGCATCGATCAATTGGGTGAAAGATGCACGTTCCTCCGGACTGAAACCGGGGTTTTTTGTGTTGTCTTTGGGGCGGGCAAGGTCGATTTCCTGATGAGCGACGTTCAGATCGCCACAGAAAAGGACCGGTTTTTGTTGCTGTAATTGACAGACGTGCTTGCGAAAGGCTTCATCCCAGGCCAGACGATAATCCAGGCGTGCCAGGCCATGCTGTGCGTTGGGGGTGTACACATTGACCAGAATAAAGGAATCGAACTCCAGATTTTGAACACGACCCTCCTGATCATGTTCAGGTATATCGAGACCGTTCCATACCCTGAGAGGTTTTTGACGACTCAGCACACCGGTGCCCGAGTAACCTTTCTTGACCGCAGAATGCCAAAACACCTCGTAGCCCTTGGGCCAATCGAAATCGACCAGTTGTTCAGGTTGCGCCTTTGTCTCCTGGAAACAAAGAATGTCGGCATCCATGTCATCGATGATGTCCAGTAGCCCTTTGCCCAGCACGGCCCGCATGCCATTGACATTCCATGAAATGAGCTTCATGTCCGGTCCTCCTCTGAGTGAATTTCGTCAAGAGGTGCAAGTCGGAAAAAGGAGTTGGCATTGACGGTGGTTTCTTGTGCCAGTTGCTCGAAGGGTTTTCCGGTGCATTTGGCAATTTCACGCGCGATATGAGGTAGATGCATGGGTTCGTTACGCTGTGTTTTTGGTTTGGGATCGAGATCCCTCGGCATGAGATACGGGGCGTCGGTTTCGATCATCAATCGATTCGTCGGAATACTTGGAACCAGTTCCTTGAGGTGCTTGCCTCTGCGTTCATCACAAATCCATCCTGTGATGCCGATGTGGCATTCCAGATCGAGTAAACCGAACAGGATTTTTTTGTCATCGGTGAAACAATGAACCACGACATCAGAGAGTTTTTCACGGAACTCCTTGAGAATGGAAATAAAGCTATCTCCCGCATCACGTTGGTGCAGGAACATCGGTAACTGATTGCCTGTTGCCATTTCGAGGTGCGCGATAAACACTTTTTCCTGAGTAGAGCGCGGCGAGATATCGCGGAAATAATCCAGGCCGCATTCACCGACAGCCACGACTTCAGGCAGGGTGTACAGTTCCTGCAGAACAGTAAAAGTGTCGCCATTGACCTCCTTGGCATGGTGCGGATGAATGCCTGCAGTTGTGTAAAAAGTGCCCGGATAGGATTTCGCCAGTTCGAGTCCTTTGAGGCTTCCCTCCTCGGTTGCACCCGTGAGGATCATGCGATGGACACCGAGATCGAGCGCTCGCTGGAGCACGTCCTTCCTGTCATGATCAAAGGAGTCATGTGTCAGATTCAGCCCGATATCGATCAGGGAAGGTCTTGTTTTTTGTTCGGTCATGGAAGGATGTTTTTATCAGCAAGAACGAGCGGCATGGTCATGCTTCTTTGAACGCAGGCGTTGGCAGGCCTGCGAGTCCGACATCTACAGCAAATAGACCACCTGCCTGAGGTTGCTCCTTGTGTCCTTCTTCATCCAAATCACGGCTGGCAGTGGTGATGTAGAGCGTACGGTAATCTTTTCCACCGAAGCAACAGGCGGTGACGCATTCAACCGGTAATTGGACCTTGGCCAACAACTCACCGGTGCTTGGATCCCAGCGACCCACTCCCCATCCTGCCCATAGTGCCACCCATAATTTGCCTTCGGCGTCGATGGTCATGCCATCCGGATAACCCATGTCCTTGGGGATTTCGATGACATGACGTCGGTTGGAAATCTCACCCTCCACTGGATCGAAGTCGAAGGCGTCGACGTGGCGGGTGGGGGTGTCAATATAATACATGGTTCTACCATCCTGTGACCATGCCAGGCCATTGGAGATCGTGACTGATTCCACCATGCGCTTGACCGACCCTTCGTTGGTGATGCGGTAAAGGCTCCCGGCTCCTTCCTCCTCCTCGCAGGACATCGTGCCGGCCCACAAGCGCCCCTGAGGGTCGCATTTGCCGTCATTGAATCGATTCACAGGCAAATCGGGCTCGGGGTTCTGCAGGGAAGTGACTTCACCGGATTCCGGATTCAATTTGAGCAGGCCCTCCTGGCCACCAGCCAGAAGATCCCCCCCAGACGTGCGAACGACGCAGCCAACTTTCTGAGAAACAGCCCAAGTTTCATTGCGGTGTGTGCTTGGATAGAAACGAGAAATTTTGCCTTTCTCAATGTCCACCCAAACGATGGCCTGACGTTCCTCATCCCAGCCCGGACCTTCTGCGAGCGTTGCTTTGCCGTCAAAAATACATGATGCCTGATAAGTTTGCATGGGACTTGTTCTAGAATGTCCGGGAAAAACCTGCAAGGCCTCGTTGAAAAATGAAAATGCTGGAAAATTAGTAATGAACCTCTAATGATGCTTGCCTCATGAGAATTTGCCGTTTCCACACACAAGATAATTCATTGCCAAGCATTGGCTATCTGGATGACAGCGATCAAGTCATTGATCTCACCTCCTTTCAGATCACGCAAATGAAGTCATTGTTCGACGCAGAAAAACGTGCCTTGATCCTTGCTCAATTACAGAACCGCGACATCCCGAAGTTGGCGTTGCAGGATGTCACACTTCTTGCTCCGGTAGATGATCAGGAAGTCTGGGCAGCCGGAGTCACTTACCTACGCAGTAAGACGGCGCGCATGGAAGAGTCCGATTTCAGTGCCACCGCCTATGACAAAGTGTATGACGCGCCACGGCCTGAAATTTTCTTTAAATCAATGCCCGGTAAGGTGGTTGCCACAGGGGACGCAGTTGGGATTCGTGAGGATGCCTCATGGAACGTGCCTGAACCTGAGCTTGCCCTGGTAATGGATATTCAAGGCAGCGTGGTGGGCTACACCATTGGAAATGACATGAGTTCGCGTGACATTGAAGGCGAAAATCTTTTATACCTTCCACAGGCCAAAATGTATGATCGCAGTTGCTCGCTTGGACCCTGGATTGTCTTTGGGCCGGACGAAACGGAAGCCCGACAATGGAGCATTGGAGTCAAAATCACCAGGGACGGCAATGTGGTGTTTGAGGGTGAAACATCGATCAACCAGATCAAACGATCTTTCGACGAGCTCTCGGATTATCTGAATCGTTCTCAAAGTTTTCCATCGGGATCGGTTTTACTGACGGGGACAGGTGTGGTTCCTGATGACGATTTTACCCTTGAAGAAGGCGATCACGTTGCCATAAGGGTCTCAGGTATTGGAGAACTGGGCAATCCGGTGACAACAGTCTGAAAACAACCCTGCTTGCTGCAAGAATTTGCATTGCCTGCGGTATAAAGGACAATTCAAAGGTCTTGACAACTGACAGTGTATTTAACAAACAACCATCTCAAAATTGTAAGAAATGCACATGAATACTGATCAAATGATCCATACAACAACGCGCTGGTTTCTGATATGCGCCATCACCACCCTCACTGGGTTCATGACCCAAGCTCAGGAAGACGGAGCCATTGAAGAGACCGAAAAACCAAAATGGGAAACCAATGCTTCAGTTGGTTTTACGCTTACTCAGGGCAACAATGATACCTTGCTTGCCACGGCAAGTATCCTCAGTCTTAAAAAATGGGAATTGAATGAATTAAGTTTGTCGGCTGACGGCAGTCTGGGTGAGGTCGAAGGGGTTAAAAACAATGAAACCCTTCGAGGCACAGGTCAGTATAATCGTCTTTTTACCAACGATCGTACGTTTGCGTTGTTGAACCTGTCTGCTCTCCATGACGCCATTGCAGATGTCGAATTTCGCGGAACGGTCAGTCCTGGTTTGGGTCATTACTTTTTCAAAGAGGACAAGTTTGAGCTGAGTGGGGAACTGGGTCCGGGTTTCGTCTACGAGAAGGTTGGGGGTATCACGGATCATTATATGTCTCTACGTGTCGCCGAATCAGCCAAATATCAGATCAGCGAGCGTGCACGGCTCTGGCAAAAGCTGGAATATGTCCCTCAGGTCGACTATTTCGAAAACTATCTCGTCATAGCGGAAATTGGGATTGATTCAGACCTCACGGAAAAGCTAGGCATGCGTTTTACGATTCAGGACGTCTTTGATAACCAGCCAGCGCTCGGACGCAAGAGCAACGACCTGCGCGTTGTGTCCAGTCTGAGATACAAATTTTAATGACTCGTCACACATCTGTTTAACATGAATCGCTTCTCGCCATCGCTTCACCGCAACGCGCCATCAACAAGCCGGGTGGTATGTTGGGTTTTCAGTGGCTGTTTTCTGTGTCGATAGCCTCACGCTCATGATGTAGGCGTGTCGCCGTATGAGCTACCACGCAGATCAGTGAAATTCAAAGTCCGAGCCTGAGCCGGAAAAGTCGTGGCAAACTTTTCCAGACCAGAGCATGGTTTGAGAAAATGTGTTCCTCACTTTTACTTGCTGGCAATGCCATTGAACCCGTGATTATTCAAATGAAAGTTTACGTGCTTTATCTCAAGCACAATCTCAATGCGCAGGCCATTGGTTGGCTCAAGGAAGAAACGCTTCAAATCGAAGAGGATATTAGCGATCTGATCAACCAAATGAATCAACCGATTCAGGAGACCGAACATTTCATTGAAATGCTTGAAGTTGAAAGTGACCTATCGACCTGAAAAAATAATTCAACCCGAGCTAATGGTGGCTTGATCGTTATTTTGATGGCATCTCTTTGACTTGCGAAATTTCAAGCGTCTTCATGTATGGAGCGTTTGATGGCCTTCTAATTCATCGTAAAGGTTCTTTTTTCATCAAGGCCGGCAGTATACTGCCGGCCTTTTTATGTTCCATGGATATGTTCTTGGCAGGATGTCATTACCGTAAGCTTGAATTTTTTCGGAAACTTTCCTACTTTCTCGCTGAATCACTTATTTTTTCGGAATAGCTCTTGAATCATGATATCAAGATTTCCAACTCCAAAAAATTGAACCAATGAATATGATGCTTAAGTCTGATTTGAACGACCTTTCGTGGCGCGGTGTTCTTCGAGAAAAGATACCTGCCACTGCCACGATCTTGCTCTTCGCGTTGTCAATGAGTGCTTTCTGGCCCGGACAGACCGTTTACGCGCAAAATGCCTCTCCCCATGCGTTTCAGTTTCAGGAGAATGATCGCATCGCATTCCTTGGAGACACCTTGCTCGAGCGCGAGCAGTCCTGGGGCATGCTGGAATCCAGACTAACCGCCAGGCATCCGCATCATGGACTTGTTTTCCGTAATTTTGCCTGGAGTGGTGACAATCCTGGCGGACAATCCCGAGCCAGCTTTGACTGGAGCAAACCCCGAGCCACTTGGCAGGATCTCATCATCCGGGAATTAGAAGCCTTTCAACCAAACGTGGTCGTGATCGGCTATGGCATGGCCTCGTCTCTGGAAGGTGCTCAGGTTCTTGGTCCATTCAACGAAGATTTGAATCGCTTGCTGGATCGGATTCAGGAAAGTTCAAAGCATAAGCAATCGGTGCGCTTGGTTTTAATCAGTCCTGTGAGGCATGAAGCCATGGGAGGGGCGCTTCCTGATCCAACCGCGCATAATCGAGTCCTCAAATCGTACACTTCATCCATCGCCTCCATCGCCAGGCAGCGTGCCATTCCATTCATTGATTTATTCCATGACCTTGGCGATGGCCATGCCGATCCCTACAAACGGGCATTCACCGATAACGGGATTCATCCCAATGCCTATGGTTACTCAAGGATTGCGGATCAGTTTCAGGCAGTGATGCGATGTAAGCCATGGCCCTGGCATCTGGAGATTGCTGCCAATGGAACAGTGGGGTCCGGCACAAAGGGGAATCAAATTTTTGACCTTCGTCGCAGTTCCAATCGCATTGAATTTGAAGTCAGAGACGATTTATTGCCTTTTCCCAATCATGATGAAGATGACAAAATTTATCCTTCAGCCATCACCTCGCGCAGGGTTCGTTTTGAAGGATTGGATGCTGGCTCCTGGGCTTTAAAAATAGACGGCCGTACCTATGCCGTGCGAACCGCTTCGCAATGGGGGCAAGGCGAGACGTTTCAGCGAGGCCCTCAATTTGATCAGGCTGAGCAAATGCGGGAACGCATCCTCAAGAAAAATGAACTTTTCTTCCATCGTTTCCGTCCTCAAAATCAGACCTACCTTTTTGGGTTCAGAAAACATGAGCAGGGGCAGAATGCGGTGGAAATTCCTCAGTTTGATCCGATGGTCGCAAAGATAGAATTGGAAATCCATCAACTTGCCATTCCCCGGCGTCATCGGTGGGAACTGGTAAAGGTAGAGAGTTCCGTGACGGAATCGGATGCCCTTGCCTGGAGAAAACCTTTGCCCTCCGTGACTGAAGCGAAGTCAGCTCTTGGAGTGACGCTTTCAACGGATCATGCTGCCGATCAAGGGAAATTCCAGTTGTCGCCGGAAGTTGAAATGACCCTCTGGGCCGAAAGCCCTTTGATGAGCAAGCCGATCCAGATTAATTTTGATCCTGAGGGCAGACTCTGGGTGGCAGGTTCGAGCTTGTATCCACAGATCAAACCGGGTGAGGAGGCGAATGACCAGATTCTCATCATGGAAGACACGGATCGAGATGGGATTGCGGATCAAACCACGGTTTTTGCCGAAGGGCTCCTGATGCCAACGGGTATCGAACCAGGTGATGGGGGAGTATACGTCGGGCAGAGTACTGAATTACTGCACTTGAAAGATACGGATGGTGACGGTCGAGCCGATGAGAAACGGATAGTCCTTTCTGGTTTTGGTACCGAAGACACCCATCACATTCTCCATACACTGCGTTGGGGGCATGACGGTCAATTGTATATGAATCAGTCGATTTATATTCACAGTCACCTTGAAACGCCCAATGGCTTGGTCCGGTTGAACAGTGGTGGATTGCTGCATCTGCGTCCTTCGAATCTCGATCTTGGCGTTTATTTACGTGGTTTCTGTAATCCCTGGGGACATCAGTTTGATGATTACGGGCAGTCCTTTGTCACCGACGGAGCGGGCTATCAGGGGATCACTTACGGCGTTCCGGGGGCCATGTATTTTACGTATGCAGGAGGGAGGCGTCTGCTTGACAGCGTCAGTCCAGGCTCTTACCCGAAGTTTTGTGGGCTTGAAATCATTCAAAGCGAACAATGGCCTCAAGACTGGCAAGGTTCAGCCATTACCTGCGACTTCCGTGCGCACCGCATCGTACGTTTTTCCATCAGTGAAAATGAAGCGGGCTATGCGGCGCAGGAGGCTGGAGATCTGGTCCGGTCCCTTGATCCGACCTTTCGTCCCATTGACGTCAAGGTTGGTCCCGATGGAGCGCTTTATGTCGCGGACTGGAGCAATCCGATTATTCAGCATGGTGAGGTTGATTTCCGTGATTCACGGCGTGATAAAGTGACGGGTCGTATCTGGCGTATCAGCTACAAGAATCATCCTTTACTTCCACGACCGGGATTGGTCGGCATGTCTGACGGGCAACTCATGGACGAACTCAAGTCGCCCAATGCCTATAATCGCAAGCAGGCGCGCCGGATCTTGACGGAACGTGGAGATGCGATCCATGGCTCCTTAAGGGATTGGACTGAGCAACACGACGATGAGCAAGATCGACTGCAGGCTCTCTGGATGCACCAGTCTCTGGATCAAGTCAACATGCCCCTGCTTGAAGAGCTTCTTCAGGCTGATGATGGCCGTGTTCGTGCCGCGGCTGTCAGGGTGCTTCGCTTTTGGATGAAAGGGGATTCCAATTCTGAAGTTTGGCTTGCCAAACTTGTCCGTGACAAACATCCCCGCGTGCGACTGGAGGCACTTCGCGCATTATCGCATTCAAGGACAGGCAATGCCGCAGCTCTGGCTTTGTCCGTGTTGCAACACCCCATGGATCGTTTCCTGGACTACGGACTGTGGTTAACCATCAATGATCTGGTAGATCCATGGATACAATCGATTCAAAACGGCACCTGGGATCCCATTGGAAAAGAGGCTGAACTCGAATTCGGGCTTAGTTCCATCGAGCCGGACAAAGCGAGTAAAGTGCTGGAGCCCTTGATTGCCGCCAGGACAAGTGATGAACTGATGGATGGACCCTGGACAAGCCTGATTGCCAAGGCGGGTACCGTCAGTCAATTGAATCGCTTGATTGAGATTGTGCAGGATGATGCGCGTGATGAGACTGCTGTGTTGAAATGCCTGAGCGCGCTGAATGATGCATCTCGCTTGCGACGGCTGAAACCCACTGGACATCAGGCTCGCATTGCCCGGCTATTCAATCACTCCAATCAAGAAGTCCAGATCGCGGCACTTGATCTGGTAAGGGAATGGAAATTTGCAGGTGCGCTCAATGCCCTGATGGCCACTGCCAAAAATAATGGAGCACAAGAACAGGTGCGCGGGCGTGCGGTTCTGGCATTGGGCGCCATTGGCGGAGACGACGCATGGAATTCCCTGAAGCTGCTGATCACTCAGGATCAGCCCGAGTCCATCCGACGCCTGGCGACGCAATCGCTGGCTGTGACCAAGCCTGATGCGGCCCTGCCTCATGTATGGGAAACACTCAATGAACTTCAATCGGAAGCCGAGCTTGAAGCTCTCTGGACTTATTTGATTCAAAGGCGTCAGGTGCTGAGTGTGATGAAATCAGCGATCAAAAATATTTCACTCAGTCGCAAAGCGGCACAGGCAGGCATCAGGAGTGTTCAAAAAGCTGGCCGCAATGAGCCTGAGTTCCTGTTGGCAATCGAAAAGGTTGGTCAGTTGATGAGCGATCAAAACAGTGTGAATCCCGACTCTTTCTTGAAGATGGCTGACTTGGCAGAGAGTAAAGGAGATCCCGCACGGGGAGAGACTGTTTATCGCAGGCCTGAGCTGGGATGCGTTGCCTGTCACGCCATTGGAGGTGTCGGTGGACGGGTAGGGCCGGATTTGACTTCGATTGGTGCCAGTGCGCCAACAGATTATCTGGTCGAGTCCCTGATCGCCCCCAATGCCAAGATCAAGGAAGGCTATCACTCCGTGATTCTTGAGACCAACGATGGAGAAGAATACAGTGGCATATTGCAGTCAGAAAACGGGGACGAATACTTTTTGAGAAATGCCGTTAATCAGATCGTTTCTGTTGCCAAACAGGATGTCAGTGAAAAAACCATGGGAGCTTCCATGATGCCTGCGGGTTTACTGGAGGCACTTGCAGATCAGGACAAACACGATTTATTGAGTTTCCTTTCCAAGCTGGGTGAATCAGGCCCATTTGATGCCGCAAGAAACAATGTGGCGCGTCGCTGGAAATTGCGTGCAGGGCGTCATACGGATGAACAATTTGGCATTGAGCGTATTATTGGGGATACTTCAGGTTCCGCCTGGAATCCCGCCGATACTCTGGTGGATGGGCGGCTGATGCAGCCCATCATGGCACAAGCCCTGCGACTGAGAAATATCAACCAGGTTACCAGCTTGATCGGGCTGATGGCGACGGCTTCATTCGAAACGACAGGAGAGCGTGTGACGCTCAAAATCAACGCCAATGATGACACTCGCCTGTGGATTGATGGGCGGGAGTTTGAATATAAGAGTGAGTTGTCCACCAGTCTTCCAGCTGGAGAGCACACAATGGTACTGCAGTTGAACCCAGGAAACCTCCCCTCATTCCTGCGCTCAGAAATTGAAGGAGCCACGTTTGTTGCAGATGAGTGAAATACCAGAACCATTGTTGATTTTTGTGCGCTTTGGCGTCTTTTGCGCTAGGATACTTTAAAATGCAGTAAAAGCGTAACACATTCCAGAGGTGTATGTTGTGTTTTTATTTTCTCATAAATAATACGGCACAGTAAATGCTCTAATCCTATGAATCAGTTCTTTTTCATCCAACATTGAAAAACGACGATTGAATGAATCGTGAGCGATGGTTTTTCGTGCGAGTTTGACGAGTGTCAACCACAATAAAAACCCATTCACCTGGAAATTATTTCGCGTCTCCCAGTGGAGATATAGGGAAACCATCGCTCCTTCTTTTTACAAAAAAATAAATCTTAAAA